>Ga0256872_10000421_pt1 | contig 11921 bp, 6 predicted proteins | sample RumenRJG_08RNA_FD_186119 | JGI IMG/M metagenome (GOLD analysis project Ga0256872, IMG submission 186119) | Metatranscriptome of bovine rumen microbial communities from Lethbridge, Alberta, Canada - Rumen RJG_08 (Metagenome Metatranscriptome) | ecosystem: Host-associated > Mammals > Digestive...
AAAATCAAATTATATTATTCATAAATTCAGTTATTTGTAAAACAGATAAAAATATTTTCAAAAAAAAGTGTGATTTTTTTTGAATTTTTGTCTCTAATATATTGAAGATTTTTTTTGACGGCACCGTGCATTCCATGCAACCATCCGTCCCAAAACAAAGCGTGACTTATTGAAACCACAGTATGCAATCAAAAACCATTGTCTAATCGCTTGCCAATATGCAGATTCAGAAAAAGGAAGAAGAATTCACAGCACTGCTCGAACGGAACTGGAGGCTGATGTACAACGTCTGTCTCCACTATGTCGGCGGCGACACGAATTCCGTGGACGACCTTTTGCAGGATCTGCGTATCCAGCTGTGGGAGATTTATGCCAACTACCGCGCTGTATGGTTCAGAGGCGAAAGCAAAGAAAGCAGCTGGATCTTCAAAGTGGCGTGCAGCGTGGGCAGCAAGTACAGGGCCCGACAGAAACGAAGCGTGCCACACGCACAGATAGGCGACTTGCCAGAAGATTCCGGCGACGGCGGTGCATCTGCATTCAACGAGTCACCGGAGCAAGACGTCACGGAAATCATGTACAACCTCATCAACAGGCTTTCGGACAGAGACCGTGCCACTATCCTGCTCTATATCGGAGGGTGCAGCCATACCGAAATAGCACAACGGACAGGAACAACCACCACGAATGTCGGCACCAGAATAATGCGTATCAAAAAGAAACTGAAGCAACTCTATATCAAGCACTACGGCAAGCAACGGCAAACATAATCCCTGCCGCAATCCAACCATCGCATCCGAACGCAGCAAACACACATGCCCTATGCCAAACAACAATACATAACACACTAAAAAAAAGACAAACGATGAAAAAGCCAGACGAAAAAAACGACAAAGTCATGTCGCTCATCGAGAACGGGTTGAACGACATTGCCTCCGAATTCGGAAAGCACAGGGAAGAGCCCTCACGTCCAGCGTACATGTCGGCTCCGCTGCCTGCACACGGCGCCAAGTCAAGTGCAAAAGCAGAAACTGAACTTCTGCCCACCGGTTTGCAAAGAGCAATCTACACCCGCAAGGTGCTGCTTGTGGCCATGTTGGTCGTGGTCCTGCTGACGCCGCTCGACATCTACCTCATTGCCCACCGCACGCCTACACCTTTTCTCACCGCTGGCACCCTTGACCTCGAACAGTGCACACAAAAAGTAATCGAACTGATAGCGTAACAATGAAAACCAAAAAAACATATTATTTTTGGGGAGTTCTGCTTGGCCTGGCATTATGCGTGGCCATCTATTTCGTAGCCCATCGCTACAAAGAGATTCCCTCATTGGCCGTATACAACCGCTACAAGGAGTGCGAGGGGCTTGACGTGTCGTTTATCAGGGATTTCCGACTCAACGACACCATGTCGGTCAGCGTCACGCTTATCATACCCCAAGATTCGCTGGCTTGGGACAATCTCCTCAAGAGCCTGAACATTTTGCCTTATAAAGCCATCCACTCGGAGAATGGGAAAAGCAAAAACAAAGACTACTCGTCGCGAAACACCGTAAAAGGACACCCTGAACTGAGATCGACGACCAAAGAATACGACCTTATGGCATGGTCCTACGCAAGAAAAATACTTGCCGTGTTTGAAATCAACGACAGGGAGGAGGCCTTGCTTATCGACCTCCACGAAATAGACGCGCTAACGACCGACTCAACATATTTTTACAATCTAAATCAGACAAACAATGATTAAATCAAAACAATTAACCACATCAATAGCATTATTTCTATTGCTATGCCCGACATTCAACAGTTGCGAGAAGGATCTGGAAAGCCATCTCTCACCAGCTATCCAGTATCAATCTACCAGCCTATGCTATTCAGTCGACGGCATTTTTCATACCGTCACCGTGTCCGAAGAAGACCTGCACTATTTCTACCTGCGACTTGTTGATTTGGCCAGAAACGGACACAAAATAACGATACAAGGGTCCACAACTACCGATAATCCCGTAGCCGGCAAGGAAATAGTGACTTATCAGACATCGAACAGGGCCGATGCCGCCAAATGGGCAGAAGAAATGAAAGGAAAAGGCTACGATGTGTCAATCGAATACGACAACGAGAGCGGTATGTATAAATGCACCGCGGTTAAATAGAGTACACCGGAGACAAATCCAATAGCCATACTCCCCCAATAGTACCATAGGCCCGACTGCTTGTTATTCATGTTCAAAAAAATGAAAGTTATTTATGAACATATACTTATTAGAGTAATTAGCCTGCAATCAAATTCAGCGTGGCTTCGAGTAATTCGAGAAATTCGCCGTTTAAATAATAAGTCAAATTTTTGACATTAATGATAATTCATAGATATTTACGGACATTCACGTCCTAAAACATAATTTCCGGTTAATTCCTGGACAATTTATGGTAATTCCTGTTAAAAGAATATGAAACAAATCTACAAACTCCTCCTTTCCGCCGTCCTCCTTATGCCCGGCTGCCTTGTGCAGGGGCAGACCGGTGAGGGACTTCCAACCCCGGCGTTCCACTGGCAGTGCGCCTCGGGCACGGCATACCTCAACGGCCATCCTGCGGCAATCGCTTCAGCGCTCCATTTCGACAGCATCCCATACAGCGCCGACTATACCGTTGTGGCTGTATACAAGCCTCTTTCGGACACCGACGCGGCAGTGTGGGCTCTCAACTTTGCCGACGGCTCGCGCCGAGGTCTCGGCACTGGCAGCATCGTCGTCGACAGCATGTCAATCCGCTGCAGCGGGTATGGCGACAGCCGACCCGTTGTGGGCAGCCTGCGGCAAAGCGCGCCAGACAGCACAGCACCTTATGCCACCCTCGACCTCGGCAACGACTCGTCCGTGGCCGTGGCCGAAGTGCTCTATTTCGGCCATCGCCTCTCCAACGCCGCCCTGCGACGTGTGCAGAGCCTCCTCGCCCTGCGCTACGGCATCACCCTCGGACCGGTCAGCTACACCAACGGGCATGGCGCAAGCGTATGGGACTATGCAGACAGCGGCACCTACCACCACCGCGTGGCCGGCATCGGCAACGACACCGTCTCGGGGCTTCTGCAGCTGCGCAGCCGTTCCGAGATGGAAGCCCCCGTGCTGACCCTCTCGTCGGCAAGCCTCCCCGCAGGCTCATACCTTGTGGCAGGCGACGACAGCGGAGACATGGAGTTTGCCTCGGCAGCAGGTCCCGAATTACTGCTCCGCACGTGGCGCATCCAGGCCACAGGCATATCCGACATCGCTGCAAGGCTCGTCTTCGACCTCAGCAGCATCGCGTCTCCACACGACAGCGTGGCACTCGTCTGCGGTGCCTTGGCGTACCCTCCCACGTCGTGCGCCGGCGACAGCGTCGTGTTCGACAGCGTCATCTTCCCGCAAGGCGCAAGTCTCGTCACCCTTGGCCGCGGCACGGCACTGTGGCAGATGGCACAGGGGAAAAAAGCCGGCGCTCTGCAGTGGCAGCCGGGCAGTGACGTCGCTGTCAGCGCATACCCCAATCCCGGCAACGGACATTACACCCTCGACATCAGCAACGCCACCGAGGTGACAGTGACTGTCTACGACATCCACGGCACCGTGGTGGCCACACACAGCGGGAGCGGTACCCGCGACCACCATTTCGCAGGCACGCTGCCAGGCAGCGGAGTATATTTTGCCACGGTGTCAGCCGCTGGCTCCACACAAACACTTAAACTCATAGTCCGATGACACACCGAGCAATATATCTGTCGGCAGCCCTCATGACCTTGCTGCTGGCATCAGCGTGTACCCGTACCGGCGACACCGACGGGACGCATTACACACCAGGCAAAACAGAAGCACACCAGGCATCAGCCTGCAGCACCGCCGCACCCCTCCCCGCAGGATGCGACACCAGCCTCCAAGAGGCGACGTCCGTCGCACGGCGCAAACCCGACCGGGTGGTGCGCGCCATCCGCGGCAGTGCTTTTTGCATCACCACACAAGGGCTGAGGCTTTCGGCCTCGGCCCAGTCGGTGAAGCACAGCGCCACCTACACCCTCACGGCGCTCACAGCCCCCGAACTGCCGCCACTGCCGCAGGGCATGGTGAACATGACCGCCTCGGCCGCCGGCTACCGTCTGCTTCCCTCGGGCGATCACTTCAGCCCCGCCGCCGAACTGCGCGTGGCCTACAATCCCGACTCGCTGCCACAGGGCTACACCCCCGACGACATCTACACCTCTTACTACGACACCGAGGCCATGGCGTGGGTGCGCCTGGAGCGCGTCGGCGTCGACACCGCCAGCCACGAAATCGTGTCGCTGACCACCCACTTCACCGACTTCGTCAACGAACTCCTCAAAGCCCCCGAGATGCCCGAGACACAGGCCTTCGTCCCGACAATGATGTCCGACCTCGAGGCTGCAAACCCTATAGAGGGCTTGCCACTTTTCCAGCCGCCAACGGCAAATCAGGAAGGCACAGCAAACCTCAGTTTCCCGATATGGATACCCGCCGGACGTGGCGGCATGCAGCCAAGCCTTGCGCTGTCCTACAGCAGTGGTGGCGGCAACGGCTGGCTCGGTGTTGGGTGGGACCTGAGTGTGCCGACCGTTTCGCTCGACACACGCTGGGGCGTGCCCCGTTACAGCAGAGATAAAGAGACCGAGATATATCTGCTCGGCGGCGAGCAACTGGTGAACAGGAATTCCGACGGGAATATGATTCCACTTCCCCACCGCACCAACCAGCAGACAAACCGCCTCCCTGATGCCACGCGGTTCTATGCCCGCACAGGCGACGCCCACGACAGCATCATCCGCCATGGCGACAGCCCGGCCAACTACTGGTGGGAGGTGACAGACCGTAACGGCACAACCCATTTTTACGGACATTATCCGGCAGACGGGTTGAACGCGTCCAATCCGTCGACACTGACAGACGAATATGGCAACATAGCCCGTTGGATGCTATGCGAAAGCCGCGACCCTGACAGCAACTGGGTAAGGTACTTCTACGAAGTGGAAACAACCGGCGGAACAACACCGGGATACCAGATATACCTCGACAGCATAGTGTATACAGGCAACAGGGACGAGGACGGAGTGTACAATGTGACCTTCACACGCAAAGACAGGAGCGCCAACGACGTGCCTATGAGCTGCAACCTGGGGTTCAAAGAAGAGACAACCAAGCAATTGTGCATGCTCACCGTCAAGTCGAAAGACAGCATCCTCACGGTATACTATTTCGAAACAGAATGCAACTACTATTCCAATTTCAAGACGCGCCTTGTTGCGATAGACAAGATTGACGACATATCCGGCAGCCCCAATTTCTGGGTCGATTTGAAAAGCGCATGTACGGATGGTATCGGCGGTATTTCCGGAGGCATCACACGTCAGGAATTCGACTATTACGATGCCCCTGCCATGGATACACTGTTCGGTGACCCCGTAACAAGCAGTAACACATCCGACAACCTGAAAGGATTCATGCTGACACCGCGCTATCGCATGGAAAACGTGAACAGTGCCACAGCGCTGGGACTGTCGCACTCTTCAAGCTGGAGTGTCGGCGGAACACTTGCCGTCGGGCTTGGCCCCGTGGTCTGTCTCACCAGCACGAGCGTCGGCGGCAACTACCACCGAGGCAAGAACACAAGCGAGACCCTTATGACGCTCGTCGACCTTGATGGCGACGGTCTTGCCGACAAGGTTTTTGTGAAGGACGGTGCAATGCACTGGCGGAAACAGAAACTCATGCCCAACGGAATAGTTTCCTTTGGCGCAACACAGCCCATTACAGGAGCCTCCCATTTCCTTGTCGAGGGCGGCACCACCAACACCACCGGCGTCCAGGCTTCTGTCCTTGGTGTGGCTAAGGGCAGCGGATCTTGGTCCAAGTCGACAACCACGACGTCGACCTATTTCACCGATGTCGATGGCGACGGCCTGACAGACATCGTCGACAACGGCAGCGTCCTTTTCAACAGGCTTGTCGACGGATTGCCCACATTTTCAAGATACCAGTCTCAACCCGACCCGAACAACGGACAGACGGTGACAGACCCTCCCAACACAACCTCCTCACCTTGCGGCGGCATCATTTTCGACGGCGAGGTGGACGACAGTGTAGGCTGCAGAGTGCACTGGATCCATGCTGGTTCCGATGGGCCTTTTAGTAAAGCGGAGGCTCTTGGCAACTGCTATCACCGTGTTTATGGTGGGTCCATAAGCAAGTGCATTGCAGTACCAGGCACCGGTGGCTATTACAACCATTACTATCGGGGCATAGTGGACTGTTCCGGCCGCAACCTTGCCATGGACGGAGTCCCTGCTACCGAGGCTGTCCGCGTCTGGGTGGCTCCCGACAACGGAACGGCAACGATTCAGTCCTGGGTCAAACTGCTCAGGGACGAAAGCGGCAGGAGCGCGACATCGCGCCATGCCGACGGAATAACCTATACCATCCAGCACTCTCGCGCTGTGACACCTATGGGCGACACACTGCACAGCGTCAAGGACACGCTGCTTATGTCGCGCAGTATATGTGCCGACTGCTACCGGAACGACCTGTTCGACAACATCCACTACGACTCAACGCACATGGTGGAGGTCCACAGGGGCGACATCCTCTTCTTCCGTCTGCAATCCGGTCTCGACAAACAGTTCGACAATGTCGAAGACCATATCAAGATAACCCTCCAAGGAAAAGTATTTCTCAGCAGCAATGGCTTCCTGCTTACCGATGACTATTACTTCCAAGCCCCGTCCAACGGCAGGTACTGGATTGACGGCACCTACACCAGCAGCGACAACACCATCGGCATCGGTATCAAACAGCCAGGCGGCGCCACACATTATGGCAGCGGAGCATTGAACTGGCATGGCAATATCAGCAAAGACTCCATCATACAAATCACATTCAGCACTTCGAACCCTGACGCAAATTGGGCCGGAGTCAACTTGCGGGCCCGAATACGCTATTGGAATGCGACCCTTCCTGACACCATAACGGTATGGACGCCAGGCAGCAAGAAAATCACACACCCGTCGGGCAGCATCTGGGGTGATGCAAAATACCAAAGACTGTTCGGAAAGCTCTACAACGGCTGGGGACAGTTCGCATACCATCCCGTTGGCGATGGCAACGGCAGCCCGCTGATACGTCCCGGCAGCCTTGTGCCTGCCGCAAACACCATTCCCGCCCAAGCAAGCGACACCAACGGTCTGAGGGACCAGATCAACACCCCCATTCCTGACAACGGCTTCGACCAGACAACACCCGACGGTTTCACCGAGACCTATGGCAGCCAATACAACATTATAGGCGATTCCAGCTGCTGGGTTCCTATGACGGCAGATGCACGCCATTCCAGATGGGTCGCCTTCGGCGCACAGAACAGCATAGGACGCGACACCACGAGCAACAGCCTTCAGGACGCATGGTATTCCTCCGTCGGGCAGGTTTCGGCCGACTCCTCGGCCTTCCTTGCACAGGATGCCGACTACGACGATGCTGTGCCCGCACAGACCGACGGCACTCCGGTCAAGGCTGTGCGCAAAGTGAGCCGTTCCAGCAACCGGAGCCGCACCGCTGGCGTCGCCACTGTCAACGGATCGTACAGCAGCGGGACAAGCAGCATAGAGATGGATTACATCGACCTCAATGGCGACCGCTATCCCGATATCGTCGGGCCCAGCTTTGTCCAGTACCGTTCCCAGTGGGGAGGACTTGGCGAGAAGGTGGCAACCCTTATCAATATCGCCGACGACGCGATTACGGAGACGGGCAGTGCGGGTATGGGTTTCGGTGCGTCGCCCGTACACCATAGCCGTGTTGTGTCGGGCACTCCCGCCAAGGCCAAGTTCTCACTGAGCGGCGACGGCAGCATTAGCGGCGATTTGAATATTGGCTGGAATCATTCGGCGGGCACTTGGACCGACATCAACGGCGACGGCCTGCCCGACTTTATCACACACGACGGCATGGTACGTCTGAATATAGGCTACGATTTCCTTATGTCGGAAAACTGGAACTTCGACACTGTGCAATCAGGACATAGCGCATCGGCTTCCGTCAGTTTCGGAGCCTCAGGAGCATTCGACAAGTTCAATACTATGCAGGGAAGCATCGAACTGGGTGCCGGACTGAGCCGCTCGGTCAACCGAACCGGGCGCATCTTTATGGACATCAACGGCGACGGCCTGCCCGATATGCTATGGCGCAAGATTGTGGATATCGACATCGACGACTGGGACGATCTCCTGCACCCGATAGACTCTGTGCACGTAAGGCTCAACCTCGGCGGTGGACGCTGGTCGCAGAAGTACGACATGAACATACACAACTTCAACTGGTCGGAATGCCACAACGAGTCGCTCAACGCAGGAGCCACTCTCGGGGCTACATTCTTCGGCCTCTTCAAAGCCACCGTCGGGGCCAACGCATCGCCCTACAGCAGCAGCGTCAACCGCGACCGCATGCAGCTGGTCGACGTCAACGGCGACGGCCTGCCCGACCTGGTGACATCAGAAAACGAACGCGAGTTGACAGTCCGTTACCACCGGGGCTCCAAGACCAACCTGCTGAAGAAGGTCACCAACTTCACAGGCAGCAGCATTCATCTCGAATACACCCTTTCGGAACCGGACTGCAACATGCCGTCGCGGTCGTGGCAGCTGACTCAGGTCACTACAAAAGACCCCCTGAACCCAAACGGCGCCGACACCACCGTGACGCGCTTTGCGTACAGCAGTCCGCACTACGACCGCCTCGAGCGCACCTCATACGGTTTCGGGGTCGTGACCACAGAGCAAGTCAACCCCGCCGACAATACGGTGTACCGCATCGTACGCCGCGATTTCCACAACGAGAACATACTCGTCAAGGGCCGCCCGAAACGCGAACTGACCTCCGACGGGCAGGGGCTCAGGTATATTGAAAAGATATACCAATACAACTATGCGTCATACGACGAGGGAGATGTGGACACCTGTTCCGGCAACGCCTACAGCCTGCGCGACAGGATCGTGACCCGCTTCTACGAAGGCACCGACGCCCCCAAGCTGACCGTCGCCGAAGCCTACGAATACGACAGGTACCACAACGTGAAAAAGTACATCGACGAGGGCGACTCGGCCTACACGGACGACGGACTGTATGCGACCGTGACCTACCTGACGGGACAGCCACACAACCGGATTGGGCTGCGCGACAGCCTTAGGATTTATGCCACAGGGACATCAGGGACGAACTGGATGCGGCAGACAACTTTCGCATACACTCCCAAGGGCAGACTTGCAGTCCAGACGCTGCACAACAGCACAGGCGTTTCGGCATTCGGATTCGGATACGACGCTTACGGCAACCTCGCAAGAGCCCAAAGACCGCATAACGACAGCCTGAGGAGGCTGGAATACCTTTACACCTACGACAACTACACACATACCTATCCCGTAAAAATAAAGAATTCGTATGGCGACTCTGTGCTGACGGCCTACCTGCTGCCTTACGGCAAACCGACGCAGGTCACCGACCCTGGCGGAAGCGTCATGCGCTATGCCTACGACAATGCCGGCAGGCTCGTGTCGGTGACGTCGCCACTCAACGGCAGCTCCACGCCGTCGCTCGTGAACGAGTACTATCCCATCAACTACTACAATACAAACATGTCGTTCACTTACGGGTTTTCTTCCCGACCCTATGCGGTCACCGCACACTACGACGACATGGGAAGCCTGATAACCAGAACGGTCGTTATCACCGACGGCTTCGGGCGCGTAGTCCAGACCAAGAAAGGCATCACTACCGGCAACCAGCAGAAGATGCAGGTCTCGGGACGCGAGTTTAGCGACGCCTTCGGCAGGGCCACAGGCCGACACGACGTCTTCTGCGAAAACATGAGCGCCACACCGGGCGACTACAACCCTTACCTGTCGCCGCTGATGGACACTATTCTCTACGACATACTCGACCGCGACACGGAGGTGCGCCAGCCTTCAATGAACTACGTGACACAGAAGCAGTACGGCGTGCAGGACGATGCCTCGGGACGGCGACGGTTCACCACCTCCGTCATTGACCCCAACGGCCATACGACAGTGCAATATACCGACTACGACGGACGCCAGGTGCAGGTGACCGACGCACTCGGCGGAGCCACAACGATGACATACGACGCACTCGGCCAGCTGCTCTCCTCCACCGACCCCGACGGCTTCGGCACGACCTACTCCTACGACCGCCTCGGCCGTATGGACAGACGCACCCATCCCGACGCAGGCACGACGCAGTACACCTACGACGCAGTGGGCAACCTGACTAAGGAAGTCAACCCCTTGGGGACAATTTTTTACGACTACCTATACGAAAGGCTGGTCCGGAAACGTTATAGCAATATCGTGGAAAACAATGTGACATACAGCTACGGCACAAGCGGCACCGGCCGCGGCCGCCCGGTCCGCATCGAGGACGGCACGGGCGAGCGGTGGTTGTCGTACGACGCCCTGGGCAACGTCATCTCAGAGGTGCGCACCGTGGCCCTGCCGGGTTTGACGGATGTCTACACCTTCTCCACCGGCTACAGCTACGACAGCTGGGGACGTATGCTCACGATGACCTATCCCGACGGCGAAATGGTGTCGTACCTCTATGGATTTGGCGGCGACCTGTTTGCGATGTACGGCGACAAGGGGGTGGATCACTACGAGTACGTACGCGAAATAGCCTACAACGACTTCGGACAGCGCAGCCGCATCGACTACGGCAACGGCACCAGAGCCGAATACTACTATGACGCCCTGCACCGGCTGAGCCAGCTCCGCAGCGTGTCGGCATCGGGAGCCATGCAGCATGTCCTGTACGACATCGACGGCGTGGGTAACATCGTCAAGGCCGAGAACACAGCCTCGGCGACAGGCATCCTCGGCGGCCCCTACACCAACCACTACAACTACGACCACGCCAACCGGCTGACCTCCTCGAACGAGTCGGGCATGATATACGACATCGGCATGACATACAGCGCCTCGGGCCGGATTGATCGCAAGAGGGCATACGGCACATATTCCACTGACATCGACGCCTACTACGGCTACTGCAAGAGCATCCGCCCACATGCGCCCAAACGGATATTCGAGACGAACAGCCAGATTCTCACCGAACTGCTTTGGGACGAGGCCGGCAACCTCGGGCAGGTGAACACCGCCAAACCTGGCGGGATTTTCGAGAGCGGACGCTTCCTCTTCTGGACCGAGGACAGCCGTCTGCACACTGTGGTGGACAACGAGTGGCACAGCTACTATGCCTACGACCACGCCGGAGAGCGCACGCTGAAGCTGACGGGCAAGAACGGCCTCCTCGACGTCAATGCCGACATTATGGTCACATCGGGCATTCTGAACAAGGCCACGCTCTACCCATCGCCCTACGTCGTGGTGACAGACCAGGGCTACACCAAGCACTACTATGTGGGCAGCGACCGACTCTGCGCCCGTATCGGAGGTGGCGGACTCCTCTCCATCTCGCAGAACGTCAACCTGTCGGACAAGGCCGCTGCGCTCTACACCATCTGTCTGGACCAGACTGTCGACAGGACGCTTGAAGCTGATGATTTGGAGTGCATCAAACTACTGGTTCCGGAAGACGGCATCCCCATCGCGGATCCGATATACGAGAGTCCTAAACGGCTCTTTGCAAATCCTTTCTTGGACATGGCAGCGTTTGGCCAGGCCATGGTCATCCTTGAAAGCCAAAACGAACCAGAGACAGATGTCTACTTCTACCACGGCGACCACCTCGGCAGTGCCAGCTGGATTACCGATGCCAGCGGCATCCCCGTCCAGCACCTCCAGTACCTGCCCTTCGGCGAGCCCTTCATATACCAGCGCGCATCCAGCTACAGCGAGCGATTTACCTTCACCGGCAA
>Ga0256872_10000432_pt1 | contig 11809 bp, 1 predicted proteins | sample RumenRJG_08RNA_FD_186119 | JGI IMG/M metagenome (GOLD analysis project Ga0256872, IMG submission 186119) | Metatranscriptome of bovine rumen microbial communities from Lethbridge, Alberta, Canada - Rumen RJG_08 (Metagenome Metatranscriptome) | ecosystem: Host-associated > Mammals > Digestive...
AGGTAAAACATATCATAAATATGGAAGTAAAGAATGCATATCATTATCAGATTGTAGTAATAGTGAAAATAAATATATAGATGGTAATAGTAAAACTTGTTATAAAAAGGAAGAATGTGCTTTTGTTGACTCTACATCTTGCGTATCTTCTTGTTCAATTTCACAATATCATGCCTTTGATGATAATGAATGCTTAAGCATATGTCCAAGTGATAAACAACGTTATGCAAATGATGATACTGATAATTATCATGTTTGTTATCATTCATGTGCAGATATACCAGGAGGCGAATATATATATGAAGGAAAAAATGATCCTATCTGCCACAATACACATCCAACTACAGGTTGTGAATATTATTATGTGAAATTAGACGGTGTTAGAAAATGTACAACTCTAGCTGATTGTGTTAATAACAATAATAATATTAATCAACCAATAAAAAGAAATTATATCATAAATAAGGAATGTAAAGAAAGTTGTGATGGGTATTACCAATTAGAAAAAACTTGGGAAAGTCCAGCATATATTGAATGCTTTGATACTGTAGAGAAAATGGTAAATTCAAATCTTGGTATTCATTTCTGTGATACAAAATTAAGAAAATGTTGGAGAGATTTTCCTGTTAATGAAGAATATTATATAAATACCGCATTAAGTGGTAGTAATGATGGAATATATGAAATTGTTAAGGAATGTAATAATTTTTATGTTGAAGATGCAAATCCATTTCAAGGTTATTGGTGTGTTTCAACTTGTGGTCGAAATGATAAAAATTTCTTCGAAAGTGGGAATAAAGAATGTAAATCACAATGTAGCGATTTTGGTAAATATTATTATGTCTCAGAAAGCAAAGAATGTGTTGAATCTTGCGAAATAAAACAAACTAAGCCTTATTCATATCCAGTTAATAAAAATCGTCCTGATTGTCAAGAATCATGCGAAAATAACTATTATTATAATTATAATTCTCATACATGTCTTGATTATTGCGGAGCTGACAATAGTAAACTTTTATATCATAAAAAAACAGGAACAGATACTAATATCTGTTTTGCTTCATGTTTAGATATTCCTCCAAGAAATAATTATTTATATGCTTTAAGCGATAACAGTTGCATTCGCGAAAGAACAACAGATTGTGAATATTATTATGAATTTAATGGAATGCGTAAATGTGCCGATTTAAGTTTATGTATCAGTGAAGGATTTAATTATTTAATGGAATATTCTTCTAACGATATTGAATGTAGTAATAAGTGCAAAGATGGCTATGTTTATCAATTTGAGAGGATGGTCGATTCAAATAAAGTTATTAAATGCTTTCAAAATGTAGAAGGATGTCAAAGAGAATTAGGCACTACATCTCCAAAAATATATTTCCACGAAAAATCAAAAATGTGTTTCGACCAATATCAACCAAAATATTATATCAAATCTGAAGATACAAATAATTATTATGAATTAGTCGATGAATGTGATGATTTTTATTATATAAAAGAAGATGAAACATTAACGCCCAAATATTGCACCAATTTATGTAATGCTCAAAATTTATATTTTATCCAAGGAGATATAAAATGTATCGAAGGTAGTGTATGTGTCCAGTATCCGAATTTAAAATATTATTACGACCCATCCAATAATGAATGTATCAATTCATGTTCAGGGCGAACTAAATACAAATACCAAGTCGATTTTACCTCAGCTCCGACGACCCCAATCGCCTGTTTAGAAACATGTGAAACAACCACAGGCACAACCACAGTTAAAAGATATAATAATTTCGATTCGAATGTTTGCTTGGATTATTGTGGTGCGGATGGAAGCAATAAAAAATATCATGCAAATGATAAAACTTTATGCTATGCATCTTGTGCTGAAATTCCCGGGAGTTATTTATACGAATTAAAACAGACCAATGATTATGAATGTTCCCAAAACCAATATTCAGATTCTTCACATCCTTATTATATAGTAAAAAATGACGGAACTTTAATGTACCAAAATGCCGATGAATGCATAGCGAAAAATTATAATTATTTATTCGGAAGTGAATGCAGAAAAGAATGTGATGATTATTATAAATTAAAACCTGAAAGTGGAGATGTTCCACAACTTATTCAATGTTACACTGCCGAAACTGATTGTCCAGTTTATGGTGGAGTCAAATATTATAATAAATATTTAAAACAATGTTGGAAAACATACCCTACAGATTTTTATTTAGTCGACCAATCTTCTTTTGAAGTCGTGGAAAAATGTGAAGATTTTTATTATGAAGATGATAGTAAAAAAATTTGTACACCAAATTGTAAAACTAAACATAAATATTTTTTAAAAGGTAAAGATATTTGCATTGGCAATTGTTTCAGTACTTATCAAAAGCATTATTTTAATCCAGATAATTACGAATGTCTCGATACTTGCAAAGATTTAGCAATAAATAAATTCGACGATAAAATTACTGCTAATACTGGATCTACCTCAGATATTTTAGTCCGAGAATGTAAATCATCATGTGATGATTACCAATATCACGATGTTGATTCTAATGTATGTATTGAAAAATGTGGAGATGGTGATTCAAATAAAATATATCATGCAGAAGGGAAATTTATTTGTTATACATCATGTTCAGTGATTCCAGGGGGAATATATATTTACGAAAAAGATAATATATGCTATCAAAGTACTTCAAGTACTGATTGTCCTTATTTTTATATTAAGGCAAATGGTGTAAAACAATGTGCTCAAAGGGAAGATTGTATAAATAATAATTATAAATATTTTATTGAGAAAGAATGCAGAGAAAATTGCGATGGATATTACAAATATGAAACTAATGAAGATATAGGTGGCACTACATATACATTTATAAAATGTTTTGGGGAAATTGATGATATTTTAGATGATGATGAAGAAATTCTTTTTTACAACGGAAAATTACAATTAGTCTGGAATCAATTTCCAAGAGGTTATTTTATTAAAGAAATAAATGAAATATCAGGTACTCCTGTGAAAAATAGATATGAAGTAGTCGAAGAATGCGATTATTTCTATTACAAATTTTCTGATATAAATGTTCCTAATGAAGATAATGATTATAATCGTTGCACTGATAATGATAAATGCAAAGAAATAACAAGAAGTAGTACTGATGGTCTTGGTCTATATTTTATTAAAACGCAAAAAAATTGCGAAACTTCTTGTACAGCATTTAATAAACATTATTATAATCCAGATAATAACGAATGCCTCGATACTTGTAAAGGTTTAGCAAATAAGGAATTTGCCTTTAAGCCCACTGATGGCACATCTATTCAAAGTTGTATCGAAAAATGCAATGTTGATTCAGCCACACCCCCAACTACCACATATTATTATGATTATGATTCGAATTTATGTATTAATAAATGTGGAGATGATAACGAAAATTATTTATATATAAGTAGTAATTCTAATGACAAAAGATGTTACCCTTCATGCTTCGATATTCCCGATGGGGATTATAAATTCGAATCTGTGGATGATTCTGACCTTATTAAAACATGTTATACTTCAATACCATCTAATTGCGATTATTATTATACAAAAAAAGACGGCACTTTGAAATGTTTAGGAATAGATATAATTAAATGTACAGATATGAAATATAATTATTTACTAGGAAAAGAATGCCGAAGTGAATGTAATGATTTTTATACTTTAGAAGATGATAACACAGATGGAATAAAAAAATGTTATAAAGATGTAGATGAATGCAGGAGTGGGATTAATGATGGGGTTGGGGGTGGGACCCAACCCATTTTTTATAGCACGAAATTAAAAAAATGTTGGAAAAATTATCCTGCTAATTATTTTATATCAAAAACCGATAAAGATACAAATAATCCTTCGACTATTATTGGATATGAAATGGTTGAGGAATGCACATATTTTTATTATTATGAAAATGTTGATTCAATAAAATATAATTATTGCATAGAACAATGTAAACGAAATCCACCTACATCAAATGATCCTTTTTTCATTGAAGGTAAAAAAAATTGTGAATATTCTTGTGCAGAATTTAATAAATTTTATTATGATCTTACTAACAATGAATGTCTTGATACTTGCATTGGTCGTGAAAACAAAGAATTCGCTGATAAAGATAACAATGATCCAAAACTTCCTAAAAAATGTATTAATAAATGCGGGGATGATAATTCAAATAATATTTATTATAATTACGGAGAAAATTTATGTTTTAATACACAATGCAATGATGCGACTTTAAATAAATTTATAGAATCTGGAAATGATAAAGTTTGTTATAATTCATGTGTGGAAATTCCTGGAAGAAAAAACATATATGAATCAGAAAGTGGTAATATATGTTATACTATAGATGAATTAGAAAGTAAGGATTGCTTTTTTTATTACGCGAAAAAAGACGGCACGGAAACGATGAAATGTATTCCTTCCGATAAAACTTGTAAAGAAATGGGATTGGGATTCGATTTTGTATTAGGCAAAGAATGCCGTAAAAATTGCGATGATTACTTTAAATTAATGGATGAAGATAGTGAACATCCTGAGAAAAACACCATTAGATGTTTCGAAACTCTTGATAAAGCTTTGGAGTATGAATTAACTCCAAAAAAAAATAAAATTTTATAACATGCAATTAAAACAATGTTGGTTTGATTATGATGATAATCTTTTTATTTTATATGATAAAATGGGGATTAATAATGACCTTTATGAAGTTGTACAAAAGTGCGAAAGCTATTATTACGAAAAGGTAATAGAAGATAATCCTACTATTATAAAATATAATTATTGTGTAGAAAATTGTCAAAAAGTAAATTTGTTTTTCAAAGGAGATAATAATAAATGCATTCAATGTGAAGATTATTACGACCCAACAAATAATGAATGTCTCGATACTTGTTTACATAGAAATAATTTAGAATATTCCTACGATAAAACTACTACACCAATAATTCCTCAAAAATGTTTAAATAAATGTCCTTATTATTTCGAGACCAAAAAAGATGTTGATAATACTATAATAGGATATGAATGTGTTGATACATGCCCAAACCCAAAATATATAAATACAAAAACAAAGGAATGTTTACCCCAATGTGAAAGTAATCAATATGTATTTGAAAATTTATGTTATCCAGAATGCGAAGATCCAAGTTTTAAATATATAGATACAGACACGAACGAATGTGTTTTATCATGTCCTTCATATTTGAGCAAAGTTTTCGAAATATCTACATCAGATGAATTAAAATCTATTTCATTATGTAAAACAAAATGCACAGAAGACCAATTTCGTTTGGAAGAAAAATGTCTCCCAGTATGTCCCCCAACTCATAGTTATATTGGCAATAATAATATTTGTCATAGTAATATTGATAAATGCAACGGGGATCCAAATGGGGAAAAATATTATCCAATAAATGCTGATGATGTAGTAGATACTAATTTTCCTTATTATTTATATCAATGCACTGATAATTGCGATAAAGCAAATGCTAAGCAAACTAATGGTATCATAAGAAATTATTTTTTTTATACAATGTATGAGCCTAATCAATGTCTTTCTCAATGTACACAAACTTATCCGAATTATTTACCAGATACTCATGAATGTATAGATAAATGCCCCGAAGATTCTTTTTTCTATTATAAAGAAGCCTTACCAGCTGATTATACTTATCATTGGGAATGTAAAAATACTAATACATGTAACGACTCCAATCCTTTATACCTAGATGGGAAATGTGTTAGTAAAAATGAATGTAAAAGTGCGAATATAATATTTATCGATTCTTTAAATAGATGTTTGCCAAAATGCAAAGATGGAGAAATAAAGCAAAAAAATTTGGATAATAGAGTATTTGATGGTACTTATACTTGCCAAATAAATTGTCATACAGATTTTGAAGATATAGATAATGATATTATACCTAAACCTGAATGTGTCTCGGATTGCCCAAAGGAGAGGAATTTCATCGGGAAAGATAATAAATGCAAAAAAGCCTGTGATGAAGAAGATGGACTTAATTATTACAAATATAAATATATAGAAGAAGATACAGTAAATAATATCCTAGCTTATTATATATATAAATGTACAATTGGATGCCAATTTCCTTATTTGTATAGTCAAATAAACAATGGGAATGAATGCTATGAAAATTGCGAAAATACTAATTCTATTAGTTATCCTTATTTATCAAAATATGAAAATCTCTGCTATGATAATTGCCTTAAATCGGATAAATATTTTTTCACAACGAAAGACCCGGCAGATTCCAAAGATATCTGTTCAGATAAATGTGAGTTATCAACTTATAAATTATATGGTAAAGATAAAGTTTGTAGAGATAAATGCTCTGATTTACCGGGAGAAAATATAATAGGATTAGAAAATAAATGCGTCGCTAATTGTCTTAGTTATTCTTCGGCCAAATATCAATTACGAGGAAAATGCGAAGAAGGTTGCGATCCACCTGATACTACTGAAAGTCCAGCTTTAATAAGATATTCCCCTACTGATTATATTTGTAAAGCAAAATGCGGAATAGATGAAAATATTGTCAAAGATGGAAAAGAATGTGTAAGTAAAAGTTCTTGTAATAATTTCAGAAATGCTTTATATACTGTATCAGACCCTAATGACTATGTCGAATATGAATGTATCGAATCATGTTTTAATATTAATGTTAATGGTAATAGTGTGGATAAATTTTATTATGAAAAAGACAAAATATGTATCGATAGTTGTAACCAAGGAGATAAAGTAGTTCAAGATATTAATAGATGTATAACTAAATGCGATGATTTAATCGATACTGTTTATAATTTAAAATATTATTTATATCAAAAAATAGATGGTGATGCGGATATTCCTTATGATATGTGTGTTTTGAAATGTCCAGAAAAAAAGCCCTATATTGATACCGATAATAGCGAATGCGTTTCCAAATGTCCAGATACAAGTAGATATTATATACAGCAATTCGCTCATGGGGAAGAAGACACAAGAAAAAAATGTTTAAATGATTGTCCAAAAGAATACCCTTTTTATGTTATAAGAGAAAGTGATGGAATGAAATATTATGAATGTATTGGGACTTGTGATGGATTTATTGTGCTAAATAAAGACACAAATATCAGAGCAAGAAGATGCTTGACTAATTGTCCTGAAGACAATTATAAATTCAAAATAATTAATGAAACAGAAAATAAAAAATATTGTTATGAAAAATGCCCTGATGAAATGTATAATATCGGTGGAACAACTGACGATAATAATTGTTATGAAATTTGTCCTGAACCTTCCTTCTATCATAAAAAGGACGAAACTGAGTGTTTTTCTTTGTCCCAATTAGATAATGGTATTATTTTATATAATAAAAAAGAATGGAGAAATGGCAAGGATAGTTGTCCTCGAAATTATTTAACAACAAAAGTCGAAGATGAAACTATAACTACTAAAGATATATATATTTGCTCCAATGAATGTCTGGAAGAATTCGGATTATATTTAACAACTTATGGCACATGTGTGAAAGATTGTGAATCTTCTTCTTTAGTCCAGGGATTCAATTTAAAAAATGATGTAAATAATTCAATATGTGTTTGTCAAAAATTATACTATAGAGATGAAATTTCTCGTAAAATAGTTTGCAATGAAAATATCCCCGGAACATGTGGTGATTTTAATCCTGATTATCCCATACCTTTATTCGGAACTAATGAATGTCTAAAATATTGTAGTAGTAATCGAATTTTAAATCCCGATGAAGATATTTGTTATGAGCCCGGCACCCCGTGTTCGAGGGTTAAGCCCAACACCCTTCTCCTCGAAAGTCAAGATAAAAAAAAATGCGATTGTGAATTTAAATTTTATTTTGAAAATAATGGTAAAAAAATTTGCTTAGGAGAAAATGATGTATGTCCCGAATCAAGAAAAAAATATTATCCATATCCTGATACTATGGAATGTGTAAATTCATGTAAAAGTGGTTATTATACTTTTAAAAATTATTGTTTGAAACAATGTCCTTCTGGCTCGACAATAAATGATGATACAATGACTTGCGATTGTGGAAATAAATTCTGGTATCAAGTCTCAGAAGGAAATTATGAATGTTTACCTGCGGATTGTCTAGACGATTTTCCTTTATCTTCAGAAGACAAAGAATGTTTGAAAACATGTCGTAATACATATTATCCAATATATTTCCAAGATAAATGTTTTGATGAATGTGAAGGTGGTTTAGATAAATTTCCCATGAATGACAATTCCCCTTTATCAAAATATGCTCAATATTACTGTAATTGTAGTCGTCCTTGGTATAATGAACTTATATCAGATAATGAATATGTAATGCATTGTCCTAAGGCAAGTGATGATATAAAAGAATGCAAATTTTATGAGAATAGCTTAATTAATATGATCGAAGAAACAAGAGAATGTAAAGCAACTTGTCCAGAGAAATATCCATATTTATTTAACGAATTATGTTTCACTAGTTGTGAATATGCAGATGAGAAATATGCTTTTCACATCCAAAAGGTGGAAAATTCCTATGTATGTGGATGTCAAAATTTATGGCATAAAAACATGACTGATTTCGATAAAAAAATTTGTTATGAAAAAACAAGAGACGAATGCCCTATAGATATTGACCAGGACAGTTATGGTAGTTATTTAATTTTAACTACAAAACAATGTGTTGATAGTGATGATGAGTGTCCACCAAATTTTTTCAGGTTTAATATGATTTGTTATGATAAATGTCCCGAATTTACTCTTGAAGGAAAAAATGAACAGAATAAAAATATATGTAAATGCGATAAAAGCCATTTATGGTTAAAATATGAAAAATATGGAAATACCTATTATAAATGTGGTTTAGATGCCTGTCCAGAAACATCAATAGGGGATTTATACATAAGAAAAATTTTATTAGAAAGTGAAAATCAATGTGTGCGAAGTTGCACTGATGAAGGCCCAGAAGGTAATGAATATTTATACAGTTTTAGAGGCAAATGTGTCAAGGATTGTCCTTCTTTAACAAAACAAGTTAATGACGAATGTCAATTTTATGATATAAAATCATCAGGTCATGTCGATGATTTGGATGACTTAAAAGAAAAGGCCAATATACAAGCGAAAGAATTATATAAAGAAGCTGGAAGTTATAGTGGATTCATCATGCATGATTTCGGTGCATCTTTGCAAATATATGCCTTGAATAAAATCGATTCACATAGAGATTTAGCAATACAATCCAATTTAACCTATATTGATTTAGGCACATGTTTAGATAAAATTTATGCCGATAATAATTTGGAAGATACTGATAATATTCTTGTTACAAAATATGATTTACTTTCAAGGACTCATAAAAGTAATAATAATGATGGAAATGCAGATGGGGATGCAGGTGAGGATGCCACACCTAGTTCAGGAGGAACTTATACTGATAATGATTATTTAATAAATCAAGTTGAATATGAATTTTATTTACAAAGAAATAATGAAAAAATCTCTGGAGCAATATGTTCCCCATATGAAATAGAAATTTCATATCCTATATTTTATAATAAAAATAAATATGATAATTACCAGATGGGTAAAAATTATAATAATTATTTAAAACAATTCTTGTTAGGAAAAGATTTACATGCCAAAAATGAAGAATTAGATACTTTTAATAAAAATAATAAAGTATACAGAGATCTTTGTTTAGGAGTTGAAATAAATGGGAAGGATTTAGTCCTGGAGGACAGATATAATTATTTATATCCAAATAATGTTTCCTTATGTGAAAGTAATTGCACAATGAAAAACACCGATTTCGATTTGCAAAGAATAAATTGCATGTGCACATATAAAGAAATGATCGATTTCAAACGTATTGATGAAGATATTAATGATATATTAAATGATCCAGATTTCAAAAAGCCAGAACAAAGTAGTGGAAATGCTCAAATAATAAAATGTATATCAAAATTAGGAATTAAAGAAGGCTTAATAAAAAATGAAGCCTTTTATTTTTGTGCTGGTTGCTCTATAGTTATTGTAACTATGTCACTAGTGAGTGCCTTTTCTGGAATTAAAGGTGTGGGGAATTTCATGAATGGTATGCTGAAAATGAAGGGGGGGAATAATTTACAAAATTTAAAAAATAATAATTCCGCGGTAAATAGCACTAATAGATTGATGAATAATCCGCCGAAAAAAGGCAACGAAAATGAGACCGAAGATAATAATGTCAACGAAGAAACTAATAAAAAGTCTAATATAGTAGTGAAGAAAAATATAAATTTAAATTACAAAGTTGATTCGGAAAATTTATCCGAAGTTAGTATATATAATGATAACACAAAAAGAATAAATATTCAATATGGTGGAATGAATACTAAAAATGGTTTTGGGAAAAATAAAAATAAATCGAATTATATCGATCTTCAGAAAAAAATGAGTCAATATAACACAGCTAATGGCTTAGTGAATAGAAAAGCCGAATTCATTCCCCCTCAATATAATTTCAAATTTTTCAAACCTGGAGATAAAGGCGTGATAAAAAAAATAAATAGAAGTGAAATTCCTTTTGTAGTAGATAAAGACACTAAAATTCTTTTGGAAGGAAAAAAAGGTTATTTATATGATGAAAATTATTTAGAAGGGCCATTTTATGAAGATCAAAATATTCTCGAAATTATTGAGGACGATAAAAAAAATAATGACTTTTATTCTTATAATAAAAATAACATTGTTATTTTCGATAAAAAAAATTATAAAAATTTAAAAAAAAATCCCAACGGGAAAATAAGTATTTATGATGGCTCAATGTTGAAAAAAAGTATATCGAGTAATTCATCAGAAAAAGGCTTTATCAAAATTAAAAAAATAAATCCGATAAAAAGTTTGGATGTGGGCACCGAAGAATATAAAGATGACGAAATAAAAGATGTGGATAATACTACCAGTATATATAATTTAATGAAACGTGAACATACATTTTTAAGAGTCCCTTATGAAAAATACATGGCGAAAAATCATCCGAATATTTTTGCGACACTTTTGGCCGAAATTGTTGACAAAATTTATTTAATGAAAGTATTTATTTTCCTAAAAAAATTCGAAATTTTTTCGGTTCATTTATCGCTCTATATGTTTTATCACGTTTTAGTACTTAGTTTAATTTGCGGATTTTTCACCATAAAAGTAATAAAAAAAATCTGGGAAGAAGCGAATTATCCCACAATTAATTTTTATTTATTATATGGATTAATTACTCATATAATAATATGGATAATATACAGATTATTTATTTTAGTATTAGATAATCAGGATAAAATTCGTGCTTTGGTCAAACAAGACAACTATGTAGATAAAATCAAAGAAAGCATGGATGAAACAAATTTGAATAAACAAAAGGAAATAATCAATGAAAAATATTCGGACTTAATGAAGAAAATAAAAATCCAAACCGCAGCTTTTTATTTAGTGGTTATTGTTCTTACAGCTTTATGCTTTATTTATTTAGTGTCATTTTTCGCGATTTATACTGGAACAAAAAGCCGAGTGTTGAAAGCTTATTATATCAGTTTAATTGAAATTGTGCTGATTAAATTAGTTTATGGATTGATTTTGGGCTCGTTAAGAATCGCAGCGGATTCAAATGAATTAAAAAAATTATATAATTTTGTATATATTCTTGATAAATATGTTTCATAGAATCATTATATAGATAATATCGATACAATATCATTTATGCTTTTGGG
>Ga0256872_10000445_pt1 | contig 11667 bp, 7 predicted proteins | sample RumenRJG_08RNA_FD_186119 | JGI IMG/M metagenome (GOLD analysis project Ga0256872, IMG submission 186119) | Metatranscriptome of bovine rumen microbial communities from Lethbridge, Alberta, Canada - Rumen RJG_08 (Metagenome Metatranscriptome) | ecosystem: Host-associated > Mammals > Digestive...
ATGAAGAAATAGTTATAAAATAATTAAATTATAACTTGCTAATTAGCAGCCACTATCAGGATATCCTGATAGTGGCTGCTAATTAGCAAGTTATAATTTAATTATTTTATAACTATTTCTTCATTAGGTTTGTATAATCTTCCTTTTTCATGATTAAAGAATATATACCCTAGGTCTACTGGTATATGTAGCTTACCATACTTGTTGTTAAGATATGCTAACCATCTACAATATCTAAGTATTGCTCTATGACTATAATTCAGTCTTTCTCCCTCATTTAAATCACCATGCAAACTAGAGAGTGTACTGCTTATTAGTTCGATAGATACTTTATCCACAAGCAAACACCATAATGCAAATTTATGAGCATGATGTTCATATGTTGTACCACATTTATTAGCACAATGTGCATCATAGCCTAACGTAGTATTATGCCTTGATTTAGCACGCCAGTGATATACATGCGCATACTCATGATACAAAACAAATAGCAACGATATGGTATTTTCTACAACGGTTTTTTCTATAGAATACTCAGATTTTAGATATATACGCGAAGTATATAGTTTAGTCACACCATTTTGACCACGTAGCATACCATATTTTACAAATACCCAAGGGTTTGAATATACGTTACATGCCTTTGCTGGTTCGCCACACAAGTACAAATACAGACATGTATAAATAGTACTTACGTTATCCGACATTTTCCTGATATCTGCAAACTGTGCTTTTGGATTTTTACGTTTAGTATTGTATTTAGCAACATCTTTAGCCTCAATAGGTGGATTAAGCTTTATACACTTACATACCGCATTAGCATACTCTTCAGCAATAACATCTTCATCTACCTTTGGTAAATGAAAAACATGACCACCAGGCATTTGATCCTTCTTGTATTTACGATTAAGGCGTTTCCCAAATATTTTATAATATCTATATACGGATTTAGGTAACACCATTCTATTGCCTCTTAAACAACGTGATATCTCAGGTAAGGAATACATATATAACAAGCAGTGTTGTGCATATTGAGATTGCTTAGCATCTATACAATCATCTAGTGTTAACATACCTGATTTAAGCATACAATTAAGTGCGTATACAAAGCATTTATTACTATTATTAGACTGAGGGTATTTTAATTTATAAACTAATTCAAATACTGTTATCCAGTATACATTGGCAGGTAACAGTCTTGAATCTGGTAAAATTATGAAATTCTGTTTACGTTTAGTCCAAGCATCACAACATACATGTTTAGTCAGACATATACATGCTCTGACTAGTACGTTGTCATATACGTTACAGCACACACCAGTTATACGATAAATAAACTGTTCTGTTGCATAATCATGTTTAAGATTACATACATCTATGTTAACATCAGCAACACGGTACGTATCTACATAAATCTGTTCATTCCTATTATTCGAAAGTGTAAGCGGTGTATGAATTGTATCTAGAGTAACATATGTGCTAGATATTTTATTCTTCGAAAGTATCACTGGTTCTATATTTTTATTCATCAGAAACTCCTTAAACAAAATAAACTTATTCACTAATGATATCCATCAGCATACTAGTAATATATATTTTCAGCATTAATGAAAGTTTACAATGCATAAGTGAGTTAAATAATGAAATACAAGCATATACTCCCTATGACAGGAGTATATGCTTAACAGTAACAAGGAAAATTAAAATATGAAAATACGTATACTGGCGGAGAGTACAGGATTCGAACCTGTGAGACCTGTTAAAGTCCGTCACGTTAGCAGTGTGATGCTTTCAGCCACTCAGCCAACTCTCCTAAAACTGTCCCATTAGCGCATATCTAAAAAGATAAGGTAAGGGCTCTCTTATAATCAAGGTTGTTAGTATAAAAAGACTATCAGAAAAATTACTAACATGCTTTTGTCCAGGGCGCGCCATAGTGTCAAAAGCTTTTTCATTTCCACGGTGGCTTAAACCGCATAATGAGTCTAAATCAGCTCAAAGAGATAAACACTAATTTAGACCCATCCACTATATAATCTAACAGTGGGATAACGGACTCGAACCGTTTACTTCTCACATGGACAGTATTTAGAGATGTTTTAACCTATACAACTAATCCCACGTAGATTATAAGTGTTGGAGTTCCTCCGCTAATTCGCAGTATAGGAATTGGACTTATGACTCCAGCTGAGAGTAGCGAATGCTGGTGTTTTACCGCTAAACTAACTACGAACTATATGGAGGAAAAACTGTCAATATTGGGGGTGGTGTACTTAAAACCACAAGCCCGGGCGCGGTGGTTATACCTCTGTATAGCCATAAGTGTGCCTAACGTCCCTTGAAACTAGTACACCATCTGATACCCTATTATCCTTGTATCAGACTTTTTTAGGGATTTTTATCAGTATCGGGATAATCCAACCACTGAACGCATAATTTCCAAATAGCAAATAAAAGATCAATAACTGGTGGCCCGAACAGGACTTGAACCTGTACTCTCGACCCTTATGAGGGGTGTGTTTTAACCGATTAAACTAACAGGCCATAACTAAAAAAGAGTCCTTATGTGCTTCTGATTCATAAGGACTCAAGTCTCGCTTTGAATTTGGATTCAAAATATAGTATACCTTGTAAAAAAATATATGGTGTTACTCACTAAGTCTATGGTGTTGACGTATATCAGATAACTCAGCATCATACTCTTTATAATAAACACTATGTGCAAAAGCATGTACTAGTTGTCTTAACTTCTCATAACACTCAGGACAAGCAACTTTACTACATTCTATCAGAGTAGAATAAGTTTCTGCTGATACACCGTGTATATTATTTTTAAAATTGCACTTAGCTACTTCAGCTAAGACCTTCTTGGTACACTCTGGGTGCATAGACTTAATACCTTCTGCTGTAACTTCAAGAAGTTTTCTAGGTACATATTTAAAGACCATATATCTTTTACCTCATTACTTAATTTGTTATATCGTTGAATACACCTATTCTCACATCTACCGGAACACCATAGAGTATCATGAAGTTATTATTAACTTCAAGTAAGAACTCTACTAATACTACTGCGCCATTTAAGTTAGGAGCAGTAGCTACAGTACTCCAAGCAGTACCATATTCCTCTACTTCAATCGGATGTGCTATCAACTGTTGACCAGTAGTAGTATCTCTGATCACAAAGTGAGTTGGCGTAGGTGCCTGGGTTTCTGTTCTAGTATCGAAGAATGGTCTAGCTTTACGATAGAAACTCTCGATAAAAGCTTCTTGATTCTGGAAGATACTAGTAGGAATAAAGTACTGATTACGTGTTACATCGTAGTGAATAACTGGTCTACGGGATAAACTACTATCTGTACCATATACGATTGAGGTATTATTATTATCTCTAAAGGTATATCTCTCATAAGAGGATGGATTATTAACAGTAATATAGATTACCTGTGAACCTGGTAATGGGTCAGTAGTATTAAGTACTTCCTGAAGATCATAGTTCATTACTACTCTCTGCTCAGTACCCCACTTAGCTTGACTACCATCAAAGGTCCACTGATCATCTAACGTAATATAATCCGATATTTCCTTTACGGTAGATCTCTCATCTGTATATAAGAAGTAATTGAGTTTCCATGACTGAGTTGGAGTGTTATAAGTAGGTACTACTGAAATCTTAACACTATAGTCATCTCTATCCTTAAGTACTACTATACGTTTAGTACAGGTAAGGAATCTTACATTACCAGTAGTATCATTATTAAGAGCACTTTCTCTATGGTTAAGGAAGTACTTAATAACGATAGTCTGACTGTATCCAGGATAAGAAGGTAAGAAGTATTCTAACCCATAGATAAAACATTGAGCATTATCTACATTAAGGTATACCTTTTCACCACCAGCATATAACAGATATGGTCTGATATTTAGGTGCTTAGGATCTTGTCTTTCCTTAACATAGAAATCATCCCCTACTGTCTGTAAACACTCAGCATCTAACTTAACTATCGGGTTAGTGTGTGATAATAGATCATTTAACCACACACCACTTCTTACATATACAGTAATTTCCGCAGCTATGTTACCTAAGTTGTTATATACTCGCATGATAACAGGTTCACCTTCCTGTAGATCCATAGTAGTATGGCAGTTAGTAGGGAACCTATATGCCTGATAAGTATTACTAATAGGTGCCATCGGTATACGACTAGATACGAAAGTATCAGTATTATCTAAATACATTGAAATGATAAGTTCATTACCATCATTATCGTACTTAATCAACTGATATTCTTTTAAGTTATTGCCATAGAACAAGATCTTAGCATCAGCTACTAACTTGTATGGGCTTACTCTAGTATCCTGGTATAAACAGTACTTATCATTACCATAAGTTATCAGAGATACTTCATCATTATCCGCATCAGTCTTAACTAAGTTGATTGGCTTTAAGGTAACTTTAAAGTTAGTCTCATCTCTGGTTGCTACATACCAGACAGTACCATCCTCTTTAATCACTAATGAGTACAGTGATGGAAAATATTTACCTGTCTGTGGGTTGTTAGGATTGAATATGTCAGCATAAGCATAACTATCCGGTTTACGATTGTTATAAATGATAACAGTAGTACCGTTAACACTTACCTGTTGAGAAATGGTGTCACTCATTCGTATACAACCTCCATGGTTGGATCTATATTCTTAGGCATGTAGATCTTGATAAAGAGATCTATTACCTTTTTAAGTTTAGTATCTACTTCATAGTTGATGTATTGTGGATAATAATCGACAAATCTCTGATCATTGTCTTTATAACAGATATCCATATTCTTAAGATAGAGATATGGTCTGATATAATCAGCCATACGTTCAAGATCTGGATCATATACCACAGTAAGTCTACCAGATATCAGATCATTGATGAAGTTATTCATGAATACTGAGTATATTCGGTGTTTATTCTCTAACACCAATACATCAGGATCAACTGGTTTTTTAGCTGCGAAATATCTATTCAGAGCAGCTATTCTAGCAGTATCATCACTCTTCGTATAACTATTAAGGAACTCATGCACTACTTTAGGTACAGTAGTCCTTATCTCAAATACACTACCTTGTCGATAGATACCTTCTGGTAATTTAGTATAGGTCTTATAGTCAGTATACTCTCTTGCCAAAGTACCATCTACATGTACAGTAGTTAATCTGTCATACACTAAGTTAACTGGTGTATCATCATACAACTTATCATCAATGGAGAATCCAGCACTACTATCATCTATAGCAGCTACACTATACAAGATAGTAAGTAAATCAGGTCCATCTGGGTTAAAACTATCCATAGTCTGTATAACTACTTCACTGATAGCCAGATTACCTTCTTCATCATACAACTTATTAATGGTGTAGTCTATGCCTTCTACTAAGTAGTCTCTATTCAAGTATACGCTTATACTTCTGTTACCTAAGATAGGTACAGTAGTACCAGTAGTATCTGTTACTTCCACTCTCATCGGAATAGCTATAGTCTTACCAGTAGCAGTATACTCAGCTAAGTCATAGGTCTTAACATAACTAGCGTTACTATTACTGATGATAAAAGTCTTACCGATATACTGATCATTGAAAGTTACATCAGTAGTACCATCAGTTCTATCTATAGTGGTATAGATATTAGCATATCTGCCACATGGTTTATAAGAGTTGGTAGTAGTACGATTAATACTTCTGATTAAATCAACATCTAGTATCTGGTATACCTGTGGAGTACTATAGGTTATATTACAAGTTAAGTTATTAGCCTCTGGAGTAAATAAGTATACGTTATTGTTCTCGGTTAAATGTAACAGAGCAGTGATAGTATCACCTGGTCTAACATAGATAGAACTGGATATAGTTACCTTACAGATATTAGTATCTGGTAATGTTTGATAACTATAATAACGCATAGGTAACATCTTACCATTGATGTAGATAATAGGTACACAAGTCATACCTAAGAACAGTAATGGTAATGGATAGTTAAGTACTCCAGTATAACCATCAGTTACTTTAGTATCTATGATGTGTTTACATAACAGATTAACAGTATTGTAATAACCTAATGCATCTATGTATTCAGTTATATTAGCTGTACTTACTGGACAATCAGGAACATTGAACATCATGTTAACATAAGCAGATTGTTCTAAGTTAGCTGCCTGCCAGAATGGTAAATATTCTGGACCTTTACCAGTTAAGATGTTAATGATATCCTGATCAGTATGTGCATCGCAGTACAATAAGTCGATATATTCTTTATTAGGTATAAGAACATTATTCTTATCGTGTTTCCTAATTACAAGGTGTACACTTACATTCTGAGTATTAAGATAATCTCTAAATGCATCTATCATGAATAGAGGTATCGCCATGTCGTTATGAGTTACCTGACTTACTGCTCTACCAGTACTACTTACTCGATGTAAGTATTTACCATAAGTAGTTTCACTATCTTTGTTACGGATAAATACATCACAAGTATTATGGGTGTATACATTGTTATCAGGATTAACTGCTTTAGGTATATGAATAAGCTGTTTCCATACTCTATCTCTAGTACTTAAGAATACTGGATCTTCATTAGTGTTACCTATCTCAATATCTACAGTAGCTACAATATTCTTGTCTATGATGTAATCGTACCATACACCTACATCAGTTATTGGAATGATACCATTAGTAATTTCAATACAATCTTTAAATACTAATAACTGAGTATCATTCTCTATTCCAGCTAAGAATAAATCTAATTGTCTCTGTAATGCTCTAATATTGTTTCTACTATCTACGTAGATACTGAATACTCTAGCAGTATTTTCTCTATCACTATCGTAGTATACAGTTAAATGTAAATTGTTTATCTTAGAGGCATTAGACTGTAAGTTAAATGCTACTTTCTTAATAGCAATAAAGATTATGGTTCTGGAATAGTTGTATCTGAAGAATACTGCATGTTTAGGCATGATCTCACCAGTAGTGAGATAGGCATGAATCAGAGTATTGAAATCATTACAAACAGAAACGCTATCATACCACTTACATGAGTCTAATTCCAGACCTAAACTTAGATCACTGGCTTTTATATACCATACATAATAAGGTTCATTAGTGGTAGGTAGTATGATAGAACTATCAGTAGTCTGAAAACTACCACTAACTGACTGTAGTTTTATAGGCTGTGGATGTATATTGATACGGTATTCAGATACCGGTTCATTCCACACATTATCAAACAGATACTGATTGATGATACCACAGCACAATTCATCTCTGGTTGTAATATCCATATTAACCTCGATTTACGGTAAATAATGCATCGTAAGTCATCAACTGTTGCAGGAATTTACTTCTACCTTCCTGTGCTAAGCGCATATTGTTAAGCTGATAAACTATCGGTATCTTATTACCAGATAAAGCTAATAACAGTATGTATATCCAGTATGGTGGATATTCTAGTGCTAAGTGAGAAGTGATACTATCCGGTCCTAAGTTACCAGTTAAGCTGGTAAAGGAATGTACATTTAAAGTACTTAACCTAGATGGACTAATAGCAATGATACATTCACAAAGCTTTTCTAAATCTAACCCATCCTGAGAGTATTCCTTACATAAATCAGCTACTTCAGCTAATTCTCTATAGGTACCTAAATAGGTACATTTTCTAAATAGAGCTGGGAATACGGGATCATCTTTTTCACCACCTAACATCTGACTCATGAACAGTGCACATACTGCCATAACCGATAATGCTTCAACCTGAGTAAGGTTGTAATAGCGGGCTACTAGAGATGATAAAATCATGCTATAGGTTCTAACAGTAAATTCACCTAGGTAAGGCGATAACCAATCGTCACTGTCGTTATACGAAGCTACTAAATAACTTTTAACAAATGAGCTTAAAAAGCTATCAACAGAGCTTACAGTAAAGCGACCAGTATTTTTATCTTGGCGAATGATACTAGATAAGTTAACTATAACACGGTCTCTTATCATTGGTAGAGATCTAGTTACATTAGCTGTGTCTATCTGCTTAAGATCTAGCGTTATAAGTGTTTGAGCTAAGAGTTCTGGGATAGATTCACCAGACTCTGCTAAATATAGTGGAATGAAGTTTCCGAGTCCTTTCGAACTAATAATTCGATCAAAGAACTCCGCCATGGGGGTTTTTAGAATAAGTCGTATGTTCTGAGCCATTTCAGCCAGGTTACCATAAGGTATAATGGTGTTACGGTTCTCAACGAGGTATTTTAGGACACGCGGTGTTTGTCCAATCATCCCTGTAGATTTGATGAACCCTATGTCAAAAAACTTTCGCTTCATTTGCTATTGCTCCTTAATGTATAAGGTTGTCCTAATATAGGAAATCTATAGCATAATAAAATTCATTTATAATGTGTTTTTTGTACTTTTTGTAATAAAAAAGGAAATAACTCATGGCAAAGAATTATACCTTCCCGCACTGGGAAATTAATGTAATCGATAACTCGATTTACACTCCTCTCGTGAGAGAGACTTTACCATTATTCCGTCCTATTTTCTTCATGCGTGCACAATCAGGTTTAACTGGTGTACCACAGTGGTGTGAAGACTATAACGCTGCTGTTGAGAAGTACGGTGATGGTACATTTGATCAGTCTACTAAATACTTCTCCAGAGAAGCACTATACTTAACTGCATTGTTTGCTCGTCAAGGTGCATTTATTGTGCGTCTGGCTGAAGAAAATACCTCTAACTATGGTTCATTAGTTCTGGAATTAACTGTTAAGAAAGTTAATGTCCCTCAGTATCTGAAAGATGATAATGGCCAGTGGGTATATGAGATCGATGACGATGGTAACATTGTTTATGATGAACAAGGTAACAAGAAGAGAGTTCCTGTAACTGATAGTGATGGTGCTGAAGTTGTAGAAAGTGGTTATGAACTTAAATGGACTACCCGTCCACTTAGCTTAACTAACCCTAACAACACTGTAGGTACTGGAACTGTTGGTAGTGCTACTGTTGGTGGAGATGACTTTACTCCTGAAACTGTAAGCAATCTTAAACCAGTTACATATGGTACAGGTGACAATGCTTATACAGTATACCCTATCTTAGCTGTTAAAGCTAAATCAGTAGGTGAGTATGCTAACGATATCGGTATCAAGTTGTTTACTGATGTAGATAACTTAGATGATGTACTTGCAGCTAATGTAGGTTCATTACCATATACTTTCGGTGTTGTTAAGAAAACCTATGGTCAGGATACTGTTAGTGCAGTTAAGACTAACTTAGGTGACAATACAGTTGATTTCGTAGCTAAAGCTAACCAGATCGATAGTAGAACTGCTCGTCAGGTTTCTTTCGATGATGTTATCGGTAACTACTACGATGATCTTCCTATGGATGTTAAACTGTATGAAGATAACATTAAAGAAGTAAGTGAATTAATCTTCGATGTGGAACTTGATCCTACTATCACTGATCCATATCTGGTTAACTTAGCTGAACCATACAACATCAATGGTGAGCCATATACTCACGTAGTTATGTCTAATGACAGTGATGCTATCAACCTCAATGAAAGCAGAATACTGTACATGACTGCAGGTAGTGATGGTAACATCGATGATGCAACTATCGAAACTTTAACTAGACAGTATCTGAGTGATCTGGTATATCCTGATCTGTTAGACCAGCCTAGATATCCATTCACACACATCGTTGATACTGGTGTGGCTATCGAGACTAAGTATGCATTCATCAACTTCTTAGGACGTCATGATGCATTCAAGCTGATTCTGTCAACTCAGAACGCTAACCTCGGTAGATTCAATACTAAGGCTGAAGATCTGTCTACAGGTTCTGCTCTGTATGCTAAATGCTTACTGCAGCCTGAATCTATCATCAAGGGTACTGAAGTATGCCGTGCTGAAATCTACCAGCAGTCAGGTTATCTGGCTACAGGTTTGTATAAAGGCATCGTTCCTTCTACTTACGATATCATGGATAAGAAGTCTTCTTATGCTTCTACTCAGCGTATCGTTGGTATACCTGCAGGCTTACCAGCATCTGAGATCAGTATCTACAAACAATGGAACTGGACTCCTTGTGATGCTGATATTAAACAAAAATCTTGGAACAGTGGATTGAACTACTTCCAGCACTTTGATATGACTGGTATACATTGGCCAGCTATGAGAACTGTATACAGATACGATACTTCTGTATTGTCATCTGCTGCATTCTCTGATGCGGTTGTATATACTAAACATATCGCCAGATACAACTGGTCAAGATATGCTGGTATCGAACTTGAATTCAATGTATTCAAGAACAAGGCTATTAGCGATCTTTCTACAGATCTTACTTACATGCTTAACGGTATGTACGGTTGCTCTGTTGACTTTACACAGTCAGAGGAAGAAGCTAAGATTGGTTACATTTCACACGCTATCATAACTCTGGTTGGTCATCCACAGCAGAGAGTATGGAAGATTGATATTGAATGTAATCGTAGTGGTTATGACAATTCGGGGGAGTAATATAGATGGCTAATTCTGCAAACAATCAGTTCATGTCAGATGCATTACTGACTCAAGTAGTTGGCATGGGTTGCCAGGTTCATGGTGAAGTAGCTAATGTTGCAAGATCCGGTCAGAATGGTACTGGTGTTCGTATCACTAAACTTGATGGTGCTACCCCACTGGCATTTAACCCAGTTATCCCGATCGTGCTTACTGTACCAACCATGTGGAACAAATTCCCACAGAAGCAGGAAATCCTCCGTGCTCTCATGGAAACCCATGCAAGAAACATCAGTGGTATCAACTTCTCCTATACTCTGGAAACTGATCAGAAACCTATCGGTCATGATGGTCAGCAGATGGATACGCCTACCAAGACTTCACGTAGTCAGCCATCTCCATCAGCAACCTTTACCGAGTATACAGGTAACATCGTGTACAAGTTCTTCATGGACTGGATATTCGATATTCAGCACCCAGATACCAACGCTAGTGCACTGCCTGCTATGGGGTTGACTAACAGTGATATGCCAGGTTGGACTATGTCTGCATACTCTATGTCGATGTTGTTCATTCAGCCAGATCCAACTGGTTTACCTGAACGTATCATTGATGCATTCGTGATCTGCAACATGTTCCCGAAGGAAATAGGTGAAATCGGTTTCGACCGTCAGTTAGGTACTGTAACTATACCAGAACGTTCTATCAACTTCACTGGTATCGTGCAGCACAACAACAACACTAAGGAATTAGGTATCCGTATGATGAAACTCTTAGGGTTGCATCGTATCAACTACTCTAATGCTCTTCCTGGTGTTACTGGTTCTGTTAACCCTGCTGTTGCTGTTCAGGCTCAGCTCCACAACCTTGAAGGTGGTACACACTGGGAGGCTAATGCTGGTGTTGATAGAGGACAGTATGGTTACAACACACCTAAGGGTAGTAGCATGGGCTCTAGTGGTTCATACGTACCTCTTAGTGAAGAATCTAATGCTGCATACCAGGCTACAACTACACAGAACGTAACTAACGTAATACCTGATAGCCCTGCTAACAGTGAACTTTCAGTTACTGCTGCTCTGGAATAGTGAATAAAAAAATCTATAACGTTATTTAATCCAAG
>Ga0256872_10000449_pt1 | contig 11636 bp, 1 predicted proteins | sample RumenRJG_08RNA_FD_186119 | JGI IMG/M metagenome (GOLD analysis project Ga0256872, IMG submission 186119) | Metatranscriptome of bovine rumen microbial communities from Lethbridge, Alberta, Canada - Rumen RJG_08 (Metagenome Metatranscriptome) | ecosystem: Host-associated > Mammals > Digestive...
ATGGAAATTATCAATTAAAAGTTAATTTTAATGATTCATTAATTGAATTTAAAGAATCAAGATTATTAAAAAAAAATCAAGAAATCAATAAAAAACTTTTACCTTATTATATAAAAGGTAAAGAATATTATCCATATGCTTTGGCTATCCAAGATGCTTTTAGGACTTTTAATAACTGTTGTCAGAAAATTAAAAACGAACCTAAAGTTAATAAATTAATAGCAAAGGAAAAAGCAGATATCCATCAATTAATAAAAAATAATGCAGATCTCACCTGGGCGAATGAACAAAGAGTAATATCATTCGCTAAAAATTTATGTGGTAAAGTTTCTCAATTTGAAGAAAACGTCACTGAATTAATTAGTAAAATAAACCAAATAGACTCTTTATTACAGCAAATATTAAAAGTACCTTTCCAAAAAGAATCTATAAGCGAAAATATTCAATCAATTCAATCAATAATAAATCAAATAAATGGTGATAAATTATCAAATTATGAAAAATGGATAAAAGATATCGATACTAAATTAGAGAATAATTTAATCAAAAGACTCGAAGAAGGTCTTGAAATATGGAAAAATGAATTTATGGCAAATAAGCCATTAAGTGATCCAGTGTTAATTAATGAAGTCACTGTACATCAGATATTTATGGAAAATAAAACTATTATTTTAGAGCCTTCAATATATGAGGCAAGAGAATATTGGTATAGTCAACTTCATAGAACGATGAATTTAATCTTGAATAATAAACGTTTATATTTAAATAATCCTTCTAGAAACGATGAAAGAAATATATATAAAGAAACAACATTTAGAGATATAATTCCAAAATTAGATCAAAAAATCGTTTTAGATGTTTATTCAACTTTAGAAAAAGAGCTTATTAATTGTGAAGAATATGTCAAAACCTGGTCATCATATCAAGTCCTTTGGCAAATTCAACCTCAATTTATTTTTAATAAGCTTGGAGATGATATGGAAAAATGGCAACAAATAATGAAAGATTTAAGACAAGAAAGAAAAAAATTTGATAATGAAAAAAATGAAAAAGTTTTTGGTGCCATGGTGGTCGATCATAGCTCTGTACAAGAAAAAGTTAATAATAAATTCGATTCTTGGCATAAAGAAATTATGAATCAATTTGCTCAACAAACTAATACTGGAATGAAGGAATTTAGCAGTAAAATAAATGAAGCTAAAAAAATTTTAGAACATAATAGTATAGATAATGATGCTAGTGATATAGTTGCTTTTATAACTGAAATATCAAAAGTGAATAAAAATTTGGATAAATGGCAAATAGAAATGAATAAATACAATAATGCTAACAATATATTAAAAAAGCAGAATTATAATTTCCCAAAAGATTTCAAGCAATTAACTGAACTCGAAAAAGAATGGGATAATTTTTTAAAAGTTTCAAAAGAAAAATCAAACATAATGAAAGAAAAAGAGCCAGGAGCTAAAGCAAGAATTGCTGCAGAAGAAGTTACAATTAGTCAAAGTATTCAGGAATTAGAAACATATTGGGCAGAAAAAAAGCCAGATAAAGCTGATAATCCTAAGGAAGCTTTAGAAATATTAAAAGAATCAAAAAATTTAATTAATAAAGTGAATGATAGTTATGTTAAAAATTGCAAAGCCAAAGAATTATTAGGTATGGATTATAGTGACCCAAATAAATTAAATAATTTATCTGAAGAAATAAAAGATTTGGAAGATGTATGGGGAGAATTGAATAAAATTTATTCAAAAATTGATGAAAAAAAAGATCTTCCATTTCAAGCAATTAATGCAGACTATATTAAAAAAGATTTAGAAGAAGCTTTAGAAAAAATTAATCAATTACCTGATAAATATCATAGTTATGACGCTTTTGAAATAACAAAAAATAAATTACAAAATTATAAAAAAGTTAATAGTATTATTGGTGATTTAAGAACTGATGCAATTAAAGAGAGACATTGGCGTGTGATTTTAAAAGAACTAAAAATAGACAAAACAGAAAAAGAATTAATTTTAAATGATTTATGGAAAGCTGATTTACTTAAGAAAGAAAAAAAATTAATGGAAACAATAAATCAAGCTTCTGGTGAGTTGGTATTAGAATCATATATTAAGAAATCTAAAGAAAAATGGAATGATTATGATTTAGAAATGATTAAATATAAAGAAAAATGTAAATTAATTAAAGGATGGGATGATATGTTTACATTATTGGATGAAGATATAAATAGTTTCCAATCAATGAGTAATTCACCATATTATAATTTATTCAAAGATGATATCGAACCATGGAAAGATAAATTAGAAAATATACGTTTATTATTTAATGAATGGGTAGATGTCCAAAGAAAATGGGTATACTTAGAAGGTATATTTTTCGGCTCAGCTGATATTAAAAATGAACTTCCTGCTGATTATAACAAATTTCAAGCTATCGATAATGAATTTACTTCTTTAATGAAACGCGTAGCTAATAAACCTTATGTATTAGAAGTCATTAGTATCCCATCTATTAAAAGTATTTTAGAAGAAAAATTAAAAACGGCTTTAGAAAGGATTCAAAAAGCTTTATATAATTTCTTAGAAAAACAAAGGCAAAATTTCGCAAGATTTTATTTCATAGGTGATGAAGATTTATTAGAAATTATAGGTAATAGTAAGGACGTGAATAAAATAACAAGGCATTTTAATAAAATGTTCGCAGGAATGAATTCATTAATATGTGAAGACGGTGATGTATTAAAAGGTATGGTCTCACGTGAATTTGAAGAAGTATTTTTCGAAAAAAATGTAAAAATTTCGGATGATCCTGTAGTGTATCAATGGCTTAGAAAAGTCCAAGAGCAAATGCACTTCACTTTGGCTACTAAATTAGAAAAAGCAGTTACTGAAATTTCTGAAATGGATTATATTGGGAAAGTTGATGAATTTATTAAATGGATTGAACAATATCCTGCACAAATTACTGTTTTGAGTTCACAAATATTATGGAGTGCTAGTATTGAAGCAGCGTTGACTGGAACTAAAACTTTAAAAGCTTTACCAGATGGATTTAGTCTTGAAAGCGAAGAAAAAGTTATTAATAATATGCTGAGTGCTTTATCAGATCAAGTTTTGAAAGATATAAAAGTTGATATGAGAAAAAAATTAGAACAATTAATCACCGAATTAGTTCATCAAAGAGATGTAGTAAGATTATTAAAAAATAAGAAAATAACAAATGTTGAAGCTTTCGAATGGTTATATTACATGCGATTTTATTTTTATCCAAAAACACCCGATGTATTAAAGCGTCTTCAAATAAAAATGAGTAATGCTTCCTTCGATTATGGATTCGAGTATTTAGGAGTCGCAGAAAAACTTATTCAAACACCACTTACAGATAGATGTTATTTAACTCTTACTCAAGGTTTATATTTCAGATTAGGAGGTGCGCCTTTCGGTCCGGCAGGTACAGGTAAAACCGAATCAGTAAAAGCCTTAGGAGGTCAATTGGGACGTTTTGTTTTAGTATTTAATTGCGATGAAAACTTTGATTTTAAAGCTATGGGTAGAATTTTTGTAGGTTTATGTCAAGTAGGTGCATGGGGATGCTTTGATGAATTTAATCGTTTAGAAGAAAGAATTTTATCAGCTGTTTCACAGCAAATATTAATTATTCAATTAGGTTTGAGAGAATTCGCTAATAATATAGATTTAATGGGAAAAAATATTAAATTAAATCACCAAATGGGTATTTTTGTCACTATGAACCCAGGGTACGCAGGAAGAAGTCAATTACCTGATAACTTGAAACAATTATTCAGACAAATGGCCATGGTTAAACCAGATAAAGATATGATTGCACAAGTTACTTTATATTCACAAGGTTATAAAACAGCTGAAAGATTAAGTTCTAAAATGGTATCATTATTCGAATTATGCTCTTCTCAATTAAGCTCCCAGAGCCACTATGATTTTGGTCTCAGAGCTCTAAAAAGTGTTTTAGTTAATGCTGGTAACTTAAAACGAAAAGAAGATAAAGAAAGAGAAATTACGAAAAAAGACGCCAATATGCCTATTGAACAAAGAGAACAAAATATTTTATTAAGATCGGTATGTAATACTTTGATACCTAAATTAGTTAGTGAAGATATCACTTTATTTAATTCATTATTGAGTGGAGTTTTCCCTGACTGTAAAATTGAAGAAGTGAAAGAAGAAGAATTAAAAAATAAAATTATTGAATTATGTCAATTGCGTAATTTGAATCCCGAAAATAAATTCATAGATAAAATTTTACAATTATATTCAATTCAAAAAATGCATCACGGTGTTATGATGGTAGGTCAAAGTGGTACAGGGAAAAGCGCAGCATGGAAAATACTTTTAGAAGCATTAACAGCATTAGATAACATCAAAGGTGAATCATATATAATAGACCCTAAAGCAGTGAATAAAGAAAATTTATATGGTAAATTAGATCAAACGACTTTAGATTGGACAGATGGTGTATTTACTGGAACATTAAGAAAAATATTAGATAATCAAAGAGGTGAAAGCAGTAAAAGACATTGGATAATATTTGATGGTGATGTTGACCCAGAATGGGCTGAAAATTTAAATTCAGTTTTAGATGATAATAAATTATTAACGCTCCCACATGGTGATAGGTTATCAATTCCTCCTAATGTAAGAATAATGTTCGAAGTAGAAAGCTTAAAATATGCTACATTAGCTACTGTATCAAGATGTGGTATGGTTTGGTTTTCGGAAGATATTGTTACTATTGATATGATGTTTAGCCATTATTTAAAAAGATTAAAACAAGCTAACTTTGATGATCCTATGAATTATTTAGCGAATCAAAGTGGTACTTTAATGGAATTTGATAACAGTAATAATGATATTAATTCTCAGGTGAGAAAAAAAGCAGCAGAAAGCATCAAAGGATTTTTCGAACCTAATAATTTAGTGCAAAAAGCTTTGGAAGCAGTTGAAGAGTATAGTCATGTTATGGAATATACTAAAATCCGTGTTATAGAATCAATGTTTGCTTTATTACGAAGAGGAACTACTAATATCATCGAATATAATGATAATCATAGTGAATTTCCAATGAGTGATGATCAAATTAAAGGATATATGAGTAAATGGCTTATAGTATCTATAATATGGGGTCTTGGCGGTTCTTTAAGTTTAGGAAATAGGACTAAATTTAGTGAAAAATTAAGAGATTTTACTTCTGATATTGAATTTCCTAATGACCCTAATTATCAGATGATTGATTATTATGTTGATATTGGTGAAAATAGATGGAATCCTTGGAAAGCAAAAGTACCTAATACTGACATAGAAAGTGAAAAAGTATCTGATGCTGATGTTGTTATACCCACAGTTGATACTGTTAGACATCAAGAAATTTTAAAAAGTTGGATCAGTGAACATAGGCCTTTTATTTTATGTGGACCTCCTGGTTCAGGTAAAACTATGACTTTAATGGCTACTTTAAAAATATTAACTGACTTCGAAATGGTATTCATAAACTTTTCATCAAGTACTACACCTGATTTAATACTTAAAACTTTTGACCATTATTGCGAATATATTAAAAGTAGTAACGGTACAATATTACGACCTAAGCAAAGTAATAAATATTTAGTCATCTTTTGCGATGAAATAAACTTGCCAGAAATAGATAAATACAGTACTCAAGTAGTAATAACATTCTTACGTGAAATCACAGAACAAAACGGTTTTTGGCGCCCTTTGGATAAAACATGGATAAAATTAGAACGTATCCAATTCGTAGGTGCATGTAACCCCCCCACTGACGTGGGTAGACACCCCCTGAATAACAGATTTTTACGTCATTGTCCGTTATTATATGTAGATTTCCCAGGAAAAGATTCTTTGAGACAAATATATGGAACTTTCAACCGTGCTATTTTACGAAAAGCTGGAAGTGCTTTTACCGGTCAAAGCTTCGCTTTGACTGAAGCTATGGTTGAATTTTATATGCAATGTCAAACTCATTATACCCCTGATGTCCAACCTCATTATATATATTCTCCGAGAGAATTAACAAGATGGAAGCATGCTATTAATGAATCAATTGAAAATATTTCTGATGTTGATGGACTTGTAAGATTATGGGCTCATGAAGCTTTAAGATTATTCCAGGATAGATTAGTTTTAGATGAAGAAAAAGTATGGTGTGATCAATTAGTTGACAAAGTAGCTTCTCAATGTTTTCCTTCATTATCACCCCAAGCTTTAGAAAGACCAATATTATTCACCAATTTATTAACAAATACTTATATTTCCTGCGGAAAAGATGAACTTATAAAAAAAATAGAATCAAAATTAAAAGTGTTTTATGAAGAAGAACTAGATGTTCCTTTAGTAATCTTCGATTCAGTATTAGAGCATATACTTCGTATAGATCGTGTTCTTAAACAGCCAATCGGGCATCTATTATTAGTAGGCCAAAGCGGTGTAGGTAAAACAACCCTTTCGCGATTTGTCGCATGGATGAATGAATTAACAGTATTTCAAATAAAAGCCGGAAGAAATTACGGTGTAGCTGATTTCGATGCTGATTTAAGAGGTATAATGAAAAGAGCTGGATGCAAAGGAGAAAAAATATGTTTTATTTTTGATGAAAGTAATGTATTAGGACCTGCATTTTTAGAAAGAATGAATGCTTTATTAGCCTCAGGCGAAGTACCCGGATTATTTGAAGGTGATGAATATATATCTTTATTAAATACTGCTAGAGAACATATTTTAAAAGAAGTAAAAGGAGTAGAAACTGAAGAAGAAATTTATAAAGCTTTTATTAAAGGAGTTCAAAGAAATTTACATGTTGTTTTCACTATGAATCCATTATCGCCTGATTTTTCTAACAGAGCAGCGTCATCTCCAGCTCTTTATAATAGATGTGTTATTGATTGGTTTGGTGATTGGTCTAGAGAAGGATTATTCCAGGTAGCAAAAAAATTGACAGAAAATGCTGATTTAAGAAAGGAGAATTTCAAAAAGCATGATATGTCTAAAGAGGAAATGCATACATTAATTGTTGATTCAATTACTTCTTATCATATGGTTATTAAAGATTTGAACGAAAAATTATCAAAAAACGCCAAAAAATTTAATTATATAACGCCTAGAGACTTCCTTGATTTTATTAAACATTTTTCAAATTTACAAAAGGAAAAAAGTGACGAATTAAACGAACAAAAAACTCATATTAATAAAGGTCTTCAAAAAATTATTCAAACAGAAAAAATCGTTAATGAATTAAAGCAAAGTTTAGCAGTAAAAGGCAAAGAATTAGATAAGAAAAAAGAAGAAACAAAATTAAAATTCGAAAAAATAATGGAAGATACAGAAAAAGCTCGACAAAGTAAAGAAAAAGCAGAAGCAAAACAAAAGCAAATCGAAGCTACTAAAAAAGAAATCGATGAAAGAACAAAAAAAGTAAATGATGAATTAAGCACCGTTTTGCCAAAGATGGAAGCAGCAAAACAAGCTATAGGTAACATGTCATCAAAATCAGTTTCTGCCTTAAGAGCATTACAAAAAGAAAATCCTAATACTAAAACAGCACTTAAATTAACAGCAATAATTTATATTAAATTATCTAAAAAACAAGTAGTAGAAAAATTAGATTGGAAGCAAATAAAAGATTGTATAATAAAACAAGACTTTATAACAACTATTAAAAATGCTAAAGCTGAAGATTTAGGGCCAAAAGTTACTAATCTTATTCAAAAAGAAATAAATGACCCTGAAAATAAATGGAATATAGATAGTATAAAAAGAGCTTTTAAAGAAGTTGGTTTATTAGCTGAATGGATTGAATCAACAGTTGCTTGCGCTAATATTAATAATCAAATGGAGCCTTTAAAGAAAGAAATCGCTGATTTAAATGCTCAAAAAGATAAAGTCGTTAATGAATATGATGTCATTGCTAAAGAAATTGAAGCCTTAGAAAAAAATATAGAACAATTAAAATTAAATTATGATGAATCTGTGGTAGAATCGAATAATATTGAAAAAGAAATAAAACAAGTACAAAATAAAGTCGAAAGAAGTGAAAAATTACTTATTAATTTAAGTAGTGAAAAAGATAGATGGTCTAAACAAATGGATGAATTTAAAATTAATATTAATAATCTTTTAGGTGATACGTATTTATCTTCATCATTCTTAGCTTATATAGGATTTTATGATGCTTATTATAGAAAATTCTTAAAAGATAAAGCAAGACAAATAGTAAAACAAAATGAAATTATTTTTAGTAATGATTTAGACGAGGTCGAATGGCTCACAAAACCTAATGATAAAGTAATATGGCAAAATTGTAAATTGCCTAATGATAATATCTGTTTAGAAAATGCTACAATATTACAAAGATTTAACAGATATCCATTAATTATAGATCCCGCAGGACAAGCTACTGAATTTATTAAAACATTTTATTCATCTAAAAAACTAAGTTCGACAACATTTACTGATAGTAGTTTCTTGAAATTATTAGAAAACGCTTTAAGATTTGGATATCCCATACTCGTTCAAGATGTCGAAAAAATAGACCCTATAATGAATTCTTTACTTAATAAAGAAATCAAAAGACAATCAGGTCGAAATTTAATACGTATAGGTGATCAAGAGATAGATTTTTCACTTACTTTTAATATGTTTATGGTAACACGTGATTCCTCTTGTCACTTTACTCCTGATTTATGTTCTAGAGTAACCTTTTTAAATTTCACTATAACACCAAGTTCTTTACAGAATCAAATTTTAGATATTGTTTTAAAAAATGAAAGGCCTGAAGTTAATCAAAAAAAAGAAGAATTAATTAAAGCTCAAAGAGAGTATAAATTACAGTTGAGACAATTAGAAGAAGATCTTTTAACTGCTTTAAATAGTGAAGGAAATTTATTAGAAAATGATGAGGTTATGACACGATTAGAAGATATCAAGAAAAAATCTTATGAAATATCGATTGAAGTCTCTAAAAGTGAAGATATTATGAAAGAATTAGAATCTACTATGAATGAATATGCTCCTTTGGCTAATAAAGCTAGTAGAATATTCTTTGCTTTAGATACTTTAGAAATTATACATTATTTATATAGATATTCATTATCGTTCTTTATGGATATTCTTAATTATGTAATTAATTGTAAAGATATGCAACAATTAGCCAAAAATATGTATTCCGAAAGACAAGTAAAAATAATTCAATTATTATTCAAAGAAATATATCATCGAGTCGGATATTCTTTACTCAATAAAGATAAATCTATTTTAGCCATGAGATTAGCTCAAATAAGTTTAGGTGATAAATTCAAAAATGAAATTAATCTTTTACTTAAAATTAATTCTAATATAATGAACGATGCCTCTGATATCAGTTCTGATATATTAAATGGAAAATTAACTTTAAATCAAAAGAAGCAACTTTCTGAATTAAATAAATCGGAGCCTTTTGTTAATATAGTCTCAGAAATAACATCAAATTCAGAAGCATGGAATAATTTTTATAATGATACAAATGCGGAAAATAGCATACCTATGGAATTCTTGAATAAACATAGAGAGCAAATAACTAACGAAAAAGATCAAAAAATTTTTGATAGTATATGCAAATCTATATTATTATTAGTTTTTAGACCGGATAGAATGATGAATTGCATACAATCATTTTTAAAAGATGTTTTCAGTGAAGAATTAGTTAATATACCAGAATTAGATTTAGTTAAAGTAATTAAAGAAGAAACTAATTGTAAAATGCCTATCTTGTTCTGCAGTGCACCTGGGTTTGATGCATCTACTAAAATAGAATCTTTAGCCCGACAATTAAATAAAAAAATTCTTATCTATTGCAATAGGGTCCTCAGAAGGTTTTGAATTAGTTGAAAAAAATTGGGCTTCGAAAATAAAATCAGGTGAATGGCTTGTTTTAAAAAATGTTCATTTAGCGCCAAATTGGCTAAATGAAATCGAAAAAAGATTATATGCTAATGAGCCAAATCCTAATTTCAGATTATTTTTAACTATGGAATTTAATCCTAAAATTCCTGCTAATGTTTTAAGAATTTCTCGTAAATTTGTATTCGAGCTTCCTTCAGGTATAAAACATTCTTTAATAAGATCATATTCTAATGTATTATCCCCAGCTAAAAGTGAAAAAAATCCTCATGAAAGATGTCGTCTTCACTTTTTACTCGCCTGGTTCCATGCTGTAATCGGAGAAAGATTAAGATATGTACCTATAGGTTGGAGTAAATTTTATGAATTTAACGAAAGTGATCAAAAATGTGCTTTGGAAGCTATCGATGAATGGATCAATATACACGCTAAAGATAGAGCAAATATATCAGTTAAGCAAATACCTTGGGATGCAATAAGAACAATAATTCATCAATCAATGTACGGAGGAAAAATCGATAACGAATATGACATGAAAATATTAGAATCTTTGGTTAATTTATATTTCAACGAAAAAACATATGATTTCAATTATCCATTATTTAAAACATCATCAGAAAATCAAGCCAATGTTTTAAAAATTCCAGATAAAACCACAAATTCAGGATTCATTGAATGGATTAATTCTTTACCAAATGTAGAATCGCCTGAATGGAGTGGATTACCTAATAATGCTGAAAAATTAGTACGTGAAACTGCTAGTAATAGATTTATAACTGAAATGAATAAAATCCAGGGCGTGGAAGATGAAGAATTAGGTAGTAGTGAAACCGCAGGTAAAAAGACTCAAGCAAGTTGGTTAATTGCTGTACAAGAAAAAAGTACTAAATTATTAAAAGCTTTACCGTTACAAGTTAAGCCTTTGGTAGGGAATAAACAATCAAATAATGATCCTATATTTAGATTCTTATTAAGAGAAGTCGCTGTTGCTAGTAAATTATTAAATAAAGTAAGAGATGATTTAAATCAATTAATCTTGATGTCAAAAGGTGAAAGTAAATCTACTAATGAATTAAGAGAAATTGCTAAAAATCTTTTTAATGATGCGGTACCAAAAGTATGGCAAATATATTCAACTTTGGAATTAAATATAACAGAATGGATTTTAGATTTCAAAAATAGAATTAATCAACTAAATAAAATAACACAAGCTAGAGATTATGGACGTTCTGGATTATGGCTTGGAGGCCTTATTTTCCCTGAAGCATATTTAACAGCAACAAGACAAAGTGTTGCACAAGAATTAAAAGTTTCTTTGGATGAATTAATGTTAAGTGTAGAATTGGTTAAAAATATTACGAGTGTGGATAATACATGCTTTGTGTTGAAAGGACTTTGCATTGAAGGAGCTGAATGGAATTATAATGAAAATAAATTAATTATGACTGATAGTTTATTTAGTCAATTGCCGCCATTTTTACTTAAATGGAGTATTAAAAAAAATGCCAATATGAACAATATTTTCCCTATTCCTGTTTACATGAATACTATGAGAAAGAATCTTCTTTTCTCGGTGTTTATTAAAAACGAAAGCGTTTTGAGTGATTCTGATTGGTATCAAAGGGGTATTGCTTTAATTTCGTGGAATAAAACTTATGAATATGAAAATGGTAAAAAATAAATATAAGTTGATTATTTAAGATA
>Ga0256872_10000459_pt1 | contig 11580 bp, 10 predicted proteins | sample RumenRJG_08RNA_FD_186119 | JGI IMG/M metagenome (GOLD analysis project Ga0256872, IMG submission 186119) | Metatranscriptome of bovine rumen microbial communities from Lethbridge, Alberta, Canada - Rumen RJG_08 (Metagenome Metatranscriptome) | ecosystem: Host-associated > Mammals > Digestive...
GCGGCCCATTCCGTCGAAGACGCGGCCCAGCATGGCCGGGGACACGCCCAGACGTACGCCGTGACCCAGGAAGCGGGCCTTGGCATCGTCGATCTTCAGGCCCTGGGAACTTTCAAAGAGCTGCACCAGCGCCTTGTCGCCGTCGATCACCAGCACCTTGCCGCTGCGGATCTCGCCGTTGGCCTGCTGGATCTCCACCAGTTCGTCGTACTTGACGCCTTCTACCTGGTCAACCAGCATCAGCGGGCCGACGACCTCGCGAATTGTTTTGTAATCTTTACGCATCGAGTTCGCCTCCCTCAGTCAGCGCTGCAAAGGCAGCGTCCAAATTTTTGGCGATGGCGCCAAACTTTTCTTCCCGTTCTTTTTCGGGAATGTATTTCATACGGCCGATTTCCTCCCGGACCGGCATATCGATCAGCTTGTCCAGGTGCACGTGCTGCTCCAGGGCGGCCTCCGCCTTGTCGTACCAGGTGAGGATCAGCTTCATCATGTCATGCTGTTTTTCCAGGGAGGTGTAGGTATCCACTTCGTGGAAAGAGTTCTGGTGCAGGAAGTCTTCGCGGATGGAGCGGGCGCATTCCAGGGTGATACGGTCCTTGAAGCTCAGGGCGTCCACACCGACCAGACGCACGATTTCGTTCAGTTCCGCTTCTTCCTGGAGGATGGTCATCATCTTGGAGACCATGCCGGCCCAGTCCGGGGATACGGAGCTGTTATAGTAGTTCCGCAGGCGGTCGCTGTACAGGGAGTAGCTCTGCAGCCAGTCGATAGCCGGGAAGTGACGGGCATAGGCCAGGGCCGCGGACAGGCACCAGAATACCTTGACGATACGCAGGGTGGCCTGGGATACCGGTTCGGAAATATCGCCGCCGGGGGGTGATACGGCCCCGATGGCGGAAACCGCTCCGGTACGGTCTTCGTTGCCGATACATTTTACGATACCGGCCCGTTCGTAGAATTCTGCCAGACGGGAGCTCAGGTACGCGGGGTAGCCTTCGTCGCCGGGCATTTCTTCCAGACGGGAGCTCATTTCACGCATGGCTTCGGCCCAGCGGGAGGTGGAGTCCGCCATGATGGCGACTTTGTAACCCATGTCGCGGAAGTATTCCGCAATGGTGATGCCGGTGTAGATGGAGGCTTCACGGGCCGCAACGGGCATGTCGGAGGTGTTGGCGATGAGCACGGTACGCTTCATCAGCGGCAGTCCCGTACGGGGGTCGCTCAGTTCCGGGAATTCCATCAAAACGTCGGTCATCTCGTTGCCGCGTTCGCCACAGCCTACGTAGATGATGATGTCGGCGTCAGCCCACTTGGCCAGCTGATGCTGGATAACGGTCTTGCCGCTGCCGAAAGGACCCGGTACGGCTGCCACACCGCCTTTGGCGATGGGGAAGAGGGCGTCCACGACGCGCTGGCCGGTAACCATGGGTTCCGTCGGAGGCAGTTTTTCTTTGTAGGGACGGCTCCGGCGCACAGGCCAGGTCTGGAGCATCGGGTACTCCGTCACGTTGCCGTCTTTGTCTTTGATTTTGTAAACCGGATCCAGAATGGTGGCTTCGCCGCTGAACACCCACTCCACAACGCCTTCCTTGCGGGGAGGCAGCATGATCTTGTGGAGTACGGCCGGGGTCTCCTGGACCACGCCGATGATGTCGCCGCCCGTTACGTGGTCGCCGACATGCACTTTCGGTTCAAATTTCCATTTTTTCTCACGGTTCAGTTTGGGCACTTCCACGCCGCGGGTGATACGGTCGCCCGCTTTGTTGTACAGCACGTCCAGCGGACGCTGGATGCCGTCGAAGATACCTTCGATCAGACCCGGCGCCAGTTCCACGGACAGCGGGGAACCGGTTGATTCCACCGGCTCGCCGGGTCCCAGGCCTGCCGTTTCTTCATATACCTGAATGGAGGCCATGTCGCCCCGCAATTCGATTACCTCGCCAATCAGATGCTTCTCGCTGACACGGACCACGTCGTAGAGTTCTACGTCGCCCATGCCGCTGGCAACGATCAGCGGGCCTGATACTTTTACTATAGTTCCACTCATCGGCTATTTACCTACCCTTCCTTAAACAGAATGTCTGCGCCAACAGCCTTCTCAACATTGCCTTTCAGCCTTTTCATGCCCAGCCCCAGGCTGCCCTTGGCGGACGGGATGGGGATAATGGCAGGAAATGTCGCAGTAGTGTAATAATCAATTGCTTCGGGTACCAGCTGGGCGGCTTCTTCGGTGATGTAGATGACCGCATACCCTTTGTCCGCCAGTTTGTGTATCCGTTTTTCTATCATGGGTCCCTGTTCCTCGTAATACACATCCAGGCCGATCGCCTTGAAGATCATTACGGAACCGGGGTCGCCAATGACCGCGATTTTTCGTTCCTTCATAGACAGCCGCCTTTCTATGCGTATAATTCGGGCAGCTCGTACTCAAAGCCGCCGCGCTTGGCTCCGAAGATCACCCGGAGGGCTTTGGCTTCCGCCTCGCGGCCCAGGAGGTATCCGATGATCGGACCCAGGGAAAACATATCCCATTTCACACTGCGCAGAACATGCATCAGCGCTGTTTCCATTTTACGTTTCAGAACAGATGCATCGCCGGTGGTAACATATTCCTCCACACTCTGGGAAATAAGCTTGCCGTTCTTGCCTCTGTTGAATTTCGCTCCCAGCTGTTCCATGGGGGTGTCCATCCCTTCCAGGAACACGTTGAAATCAATTTCCCCGCCTTCCAGGAGCATGAGACGCAGCTTGTCCACGTCCCAGTTGAGGAGCCTTGCCCTCACTACGCTGCGGGCGTTCTGGAAGTCTGCCTGCAGGGAGAAGTAGTCCCGGACGAAGCTGTGGTCGTGTTTATCATCCAACACACTCTTGATGTGACGGAACATGGCTCCGTCAATCTCGGCGCTGAGTTTCAGCGGGTCCACCCCCCGCGACACTTCTGCCTCGATCCGGTTCAGGGTATCCCGGTAGACTTTGGGCAGGGGTTCATAGTTGGATGTGGCCACGCACTCCTTCAGCTGTTCCAGGGGGAAGGATCCGCCGTCGATGAGCACGTCGGGTGCTTCGACGCCCAGAAGACGCGCTTTCAGCAGCGTCTTAAGGTTGTGTCCGTCCACTTCCAGCAGGAAAAGGCTGGTGAGTTCCGGCGCAGGGGTAACTTCCCACACGATCCGCCTGGAGATCTGCAGCTGCTCCCGGATGACGTAGTCGATTTCTTCCGTCGCAAGCTGTTCGGGACTCAGGTTTCCGCCGTACCCGGTTTCCAGCAGCAGCGCCAGCGCTTCCTGAAACGAACCTGCCTCGTAGATACGTCTCAGCTTGGCCGCGTCCAGCATCTTTGTGGAGAGCTGGCTGATACGGCCTACTGCGTATTCATAACTTGCCTGCGGCATGCTATTTCACCTCCGCGGCAAAGAGCATGTCCGCCACTTCCTTTTCGATCCGGGTGCGGACATCCCTCATAATCGTTGCAAAGGATCCGTCGAAATCACTTGTTTTGCCCTGCAGGAGGATGCCGCCGGAGAACTTCGCCGCCTCGTCGGACAGCGTCAGTTTTCCCTGCTTGCCTGCCTTGACCAGCGCTTCGTTCAGCCGGGCCAGGAAGCCTCCTTCATATTTCGCCCTGTCCGCTGCCGGCACGCAGATTTTTTCCGTTCCGGTTTCAGCGGATTTCACGACAATGGAAGTAATGAACTGCTCCCATTTGTAATCCGGCATGGCGTTGATGGTTTCTTCCGCTTTGGCAAACGCTTCCTCCAGCACCTGGCGCTTACTGTCCAGGGCGTTCTTCCTGGCTTCCAGTTCGGCGATCAGGGTCTGGCGGCGGGCTGCCTCGTCGGCATCGGCCGCAGCCTGGGCATTGATTTCATCTATTTTTACCTTTGCAGCAGCTTTTATTTTTTCAGTAGAGGCAGCGGCCTTTTTCTTGGCGGCATCAACAATTTCAGCCGCTTCCCGGGCGCCGTCTTCCTCTATCTTGAGAATAATCTTGTTTGCTGCCATCGGTCTTCCTCCCTTAGAGCTTTACACCGTTTACCATGATGAAGGAGATGAGCAGTGCCAATACTGCGTAGGTTTCAACCATGGCTGCCAGGATGATGCCCTTACCGGTTTCTTCCGGACGCTTTGCGCACAGGTAAATGCCGGACGCGGCTACTTTGCCCTGGTACAGACCGCTCATCAGGCCGCCGATAGCCATCGGCAGGGCGGCGCAGAACAGGGCGATGCCCTGGTCGGTGGTCAATTCCTTCACGTTGCCGTCAATCACGCCCAGGTTCAGGACGATGATGAATGCGATCAGCAGGCCGTAAATGCCCTGGGTACCCGGCAGAGCCTGGAGTACGAGCACGTTACCGAACTTGTCCGGATCTTCGGATACGACACCGGCCGCGGCCTGACCCGCAATACCTACGCCCATGGCGCTCCCTACGCCGGCTACACCGGCGGCAACTGCTGCGCCTGCAAAAGCAAGAGCTGTTCCTAAAGTAATCATAATTAACTGCCTCCTTTAAAATTTCGTTTATATAAAATTTTTTGTTACACGGATTTGTTACACGGTTTTCATTGCTTCATTGCAGAAATTTTTTGCGGCAAATTTTTAAGATTTTTTTGCTGCATTGTTACGTTGCATTTTTTTCTGCAATGATTTACTGAAACTTTTTTTACTTCGTCACGTTCATATATTTAGTCCGGATGGCCAGGGGCACGAACGCCTTGCCGCCGGCTTCATAGAACTTGCCGAAGAATTCGATGTACTGCAGACGGCTGCTGTGTACGAAGGCGCCCAGTACATTGATGATGATGTTGAAGAGGTGACCGCCCAGAAGTACCAGCACGGCTACGATGGTTCCCACCGGTCCCGCTTCCAGAAGCATCTGCGCGATGGTATTGATAACCATGGCGATAACGCCTGTGGCCAGACCCAGCGCAAAGATTCGGGAGTAGCTGAGCAGGTCGCTCATGTATCCGCTGATGTTGTAAAGGCTGAGGAGGCCTCCCATCAGTTTCCCCACGATGCCTTCCTTGGCGCGCCCGCCCGTCAGTACGATGATGGCGGCGCCTGCGATGGCCAGATACTTGCCGGTGGGTCCCGGTACGACGGCCATGCAGAAGAAGCCCGCGAACATGATCAGCCAGCTGATCTCGTCACAGAAGGCTCCGAAGACGTCTCCGTCCCGGATGAGCATGTAGGCTTTCAGCAGCATGCCGCAGACCAGGTGCAGGATGCCCAGCCCAAAGCAGAGGGCCAGCATCTTTAACGGTTCCTTCATGGGCACGAAGAGCAGCGGATGCAGCTCCAGGCCGAACCAGCCGCCGAAGAGGGCGCCCCAGATGACGGTGGAGATGCTGCCGAAGAGGATGACCATGCCCAGCTTACCGGCAAAGCCCTGGGGCTTGGCCAGTTTCATGGCGATCAGCAGGCCGATGGTGAGCACCAGGCCGTACCCTGCGTCCGAGAGCATCATGCCGAAGAAGATAAAGTGGAACGGCGCCATCAGGAAGTCCGGGTCAATGCTGCCCGCCTGGGGCCGTGAATACAATTCGATAACGGATTCGTAGGGCTTGACGAAGGAATTGTTCTCCATTTCCGTAGGCGGAATTTCTCCCTCCGCCGGGTCGGCGAACTCGATCTGGTACGCGTCCGTCACGCTCCGTACGGCTCTTTCTACTTCCACCGTGCGGTCCTTTCTGACCCAGCCCTGCATATAAAAGGTTTTTTCTGTCTCTACGCCGCCGTTGGCCAGACGTTCTTCCTTGGCCGTCAGCTGGTCGTAATATAACTGAAGTTCCGCTTTGCTTTCGGCAATTTTGATGGCTTCTGCCTCCAGCTCGTCGGCGCGTAAGTTCTTCACCCGGGCGGCTTCCGTAAGGTCTACGACGATCTCCGAAACCAGTCCCGTACGCTTGGGAAAGACTACATCGGCAAAGTCATGCGCTTTGAGGAAATGCTTGAGCCGGGCTGCATCTTCCTTCACGCAGAAGATGAGCATGGCGCGTCCCTCCGGTGCTTCTTTCAGCACGACAGGCTCTGCCGTCAGCTCTTTGATGTCCTCCAGGAACGCTTCCTTTTCCAGCTCCGGCAGGTAGCCCGCGAAATAGACGCTGGTGTCCGTGGGAGCCAGCTGCTCCAGCGGAATGTCCAGGTCGATCCACGGCTGCAGGGCCTCCACCTGGCTGGTCATGGTCGACGCCTCGTTGCGGAGGGACATGATCTTGCCGGAGAGTACCTCTACCTGGTCTGCCAGGTCTGAGCCTTCCTTCGATTCATGGAGGAAGGAATCATAGGAAACCGGAAGGCGGGATGCAAACATGGAATCTTTTTTCCCATGCAGGTCCACAAATTTCAGGGCGTCCTTGGTCTTGACGATCTGATCGCTCACCTTGTCCGCTCCTTCGAGCGCCTGGGTCTTTTCGCCTTCCGAAATGAGCATGATGTTGCCGTCTTTCTGCAGCGCAAGTAAAATGGCGTCGCGGTCTTCCTTCAGTGCGAAGAGCGTTGCCTTTTTCATTGCAATCAGCATACTAAACCACAACCCTTTCTAAAATATAAGCTACAGCTTCGGGGAGCTTCTCCGCAGCGGCTGCCGCCTCGGCACGGTCGGTCCTGGCCCGTTCTGCTACCAGTTCCTTCGCCTTGACCCGGGCGTGGGCTTCCGCTTTGGCAACGGTATCCTTGGCAGCGGCGCGGGCCGCCGTGATCATGGCGTCGGCTTCACGGTTGGCTGCCTCCTCCGCATCCCGCAGGAGATTGCGACTGGTCAGGGCAGCTTCTTTCTTAGCCTGTGCAGCTGCAGCTTCGGCCGCCTTGATTTCATCCAGTATGGACATTCACAACTCACCACCTTTATGATTTTTTATATTTTTATTTTTTCATTCTTCCATAAAATTCAGAAAGAATTATGAACTTGGAATTATGGGCATAGTTATCCCATAATATTGTTAATATTATAACACAATTTCAGTGCATTGAAAATACAAACGTAGGAAATGATATAAAACAAAAGACGGATTTTGATTATGGATTTTGGAACGCGGGGACATCCCGCCTCCCACATTTATAATTTAACTTGTTTGAACTCACAAGTATCTAAATTCAGCATCCGCTCGGCTAACAGTTTTCCTTTCTGTATGTCGCCGGTGAAGCAGATGGTGCTGTGGCCCGGGCCTTCTGTCTGCAGCAGGTTCCGCGCTTCCAGGTCCGCTTTGGCCTGCAGGGCTGTGGCGGCCGCCGGGTCAATGACGGTCACTCCCGGTCCGAAGGCTTCTTCCAGATAACTTTTCACAAAGGGATAATGGGTACAGCCCAAAATGACCGTGTCTACCTGTTTGGCCTGCAGCGCTTCCGCATATTCATGAATGGCCTCTTTCAGTTCGGGGCTGCCAAACCGGTTGCCTTCGATCAGCGGTACAAATTTTGTGCAGCCCACCCCGAAGACTTCTGCGGCGGGGTCCGCTGCCTGAATTTCTTTCCGGTGCGCTCCGGTGCCTACGGTAAAGTCCGTGGCCATCAGTCCGATGTGTTTGTTTTTTGTGGCCTGCAGCACCAGGTCCACGCCTTTGGACATGCCGATGACGGGAAAGGTATGGGCCCCCCGGATCACGTCGGTGCCCAGCACGGTAATCGTATTGCAGGCCGCCACCAGCTGCTTGATTCCTTTTTGCTCCAGCCAGTCCGTCATCTGCGCCACAAAGGCGGTGATGGTTTCCCGGCTGCGGGTGCCGTAAGGAGCCCGGGCCGTGTCCCCCAGATATAAAAAGGTTTCATGGGGCATAGTCTGCTGCAGCGCGCGCAATACGCTGAGGCCGCCTACGCCGGAATCAATGACGCCAATCGGCTGGTTTGTATCCATGATCATTCCTCCAACCTTCAGATTTACTTCACCCCATCGCGGTCAGTCCGCCGTCCACGGGGATCACGGCCCCGGTCATGAAGGAATTAGCCGGGGAGGCCACGCTGCAGATCACATGGGCCACTTCTTCGGCGTAGGCGATGCGCCCCAGGGGATAGCTCTCCCCCATCTCTGCTTTCGTATAACCGCCGTCCGCCGCAGCCAGCTGGGCTGTCAGCAGGGGCGTATCCACGTCCCCCGGGCAGATGCAGTTGACCCGGATGTCCGGCGCCAGGTCCAGGGCCAGCGCTTTGGTCAGGGACACCACCGCCCCTTTGGAGGCACAGTACACCGGGCAGCCGTAGTTGCCGCCGATGCCGGCATCGCTGGCGATATTGATAATGCAGCGGTCCTGTGCCGTCCGGGAACGGCTGCTGCTTTCATCTGTAGTATCCGGCGCTTCTTGGTTTTGGGTTGTGCTGTCTGTTACTTGCGCCGAGGTGTCTGTTGCGTCTGCCGCGGACCCGTTTCCGGCTTTCTGCGCCGCCCCGGTTTCCGTTTCTCCCTGAGGCAGCATATAGGACCTACAGGCCTGTATCATGAAGAGGGTTCCCTTCACGTTCACGTCCATGATCCGGTTATACTCTGCCACCGTGACCTGTTCGATCCGTTTTTCCTGGTAGATGCCGGCGCTGTTCACCAGGATGTCGATCCGGTCGGATCCGTAGTACCCTGCTATGGCAGCCGCCATCCGGCAGTCCGCCGGTTTCGTCACGTCCCCACAGATATAGCGGAGCCTTGCCAGGTCTTTCGCCGTACCCGGCACGGTACTCTTCCAGGCTGCGCATCCCTCTTTCTTCAGTCCATCGGCAGCGCTGAAGGTATGCATCGCCTCCGGTCGGCCGGGAAAGACGAGGCTTTCCGGATCCTTGCAGCCGATGATCTCCGCCAGCGCCTGCATGCCCCGGGTTCGGTTCCGGCCTACGAGAAAGACGTTTGCCCCGTCCTGCCAGAATGTCCGGGCCGCTGCCAGTCCGATGCCGCTGGTTCCGCCGGTAATGAGCACAACTTTATGTTTACATCCGTACTCCATGTATGAACTCCTGCACGATTAATCTTGCGTGTGTACCATAACTGATTCCTTCACCGGAAGTCTTCCGGCGATTTTATCACTGAGTCTTTCACCGAAAGTCCTTCCGGCGATTTTTGAGACTGACCGGGTCAGCCTTCCCTCATTACGGTTCCATTTCCGCTTTTTCCTCCGCGGTGAGTTCTTCCGGTTTCGGAAGCTCCAGCACCGCCGTGGATCCCTTGCCGTATTCGCTCTGCATACGCAGGGCGATCACATGCCGTTCCGCGATTTCTTTGGCAATGGCCAGTCCCAGGCCGCTGCCGGATTTATTGTTTTCACCCCGGGTCTTGTAGAACCGGTCAAAAATATGCAGCAGGTCTTCGCTTTTGATGCCGGGCCCGTGGTCGGTGATGGTCAGGCGCCGGCTGGCCAGTTTCACTTCGATGGAGCTGTTCTCCGGACTGAATTTCACGGCATTGTCCAGGAAGATCATCAGCATCTGGTTCAGGCGGCCATAGTCGCCGGTCATTTTATACACAGGCGTATCCAATTCACTGGTCACCGTGATATTTTTATCCCGCGCCAGCTGCCGGGCACTGCGGACAGCCCCCTGTATCACTTCACAGAAGTTCAGCGGTTCTTTGTCAATGGGGAAGTCCACATTCTGCAGCCGGGACAGGTCCAGCAGGTCGTTGATGAGCCGCTGAAGGAACAGGGTCTCATCGTACATGGTGTCGTAGTACCGTTCCACGTCCGCCGGTTCCGTCACCACTTTGTCCCGCAAGGCTTCCAGACTGCCCCGCACCACCGTTACCGGCGTGCGCAGTTCATGGGAAATGTTGGCGATAAATTCTTTCCGGATCTTTTCCGTCTGTTTGGTTTCCTTGTCGGCTTCTTCCAGCCGGACCGCCATGCTGTCCAGGGTGGCGGCCAGTTCGCCGATCTCGTCGTTCTGCTTTACGTAACTCCGGGCCGTGTAGTCGCCGGCCGCCAGTTTTTCCGCCGTGTCTTTCATCTTGTTCAGGGGTTTGGTGAACTTCATGGACAGGAACCAGGCAGCGCCCAGCGCCAGGATCAGCGCCGCTACCAGACACCAGCCGAAGACTTCCAGCGCCTCATAGAAGGCATGCCGCAGACCGAACACCGGCACCCGCAGCATCAGAACGCCTTCCACGCCTCCGTTTTTGTCATAGATGGGAGCCGTGGCCAGCACCATCATCTCATTGATCCGCTTGTCATACTCTTCCCGTACGGCGGATTCCCCTTTAAACCCCTTGCGGAACATGTCCCGGTACACCTGGGGGAGTTCGTTCACGGTGGTGGTGCCTTCAAAGACAGGAGGAATGCCCCGTCCCTGGGGTCCTTTGTGATGTTCCACATGGCCCCGGACATAATTGGGCGCCTCTTTCATGTCCCCTTCCTTGATGTGGGTCCGCATGGCGATATCGCCATTCTTATTGGCCACCCACACGTCGTCCGCTGTAATAATATTTACATAGGCGATCAGCCGGCGGGAACGCATCAGGCTGCCCGGATTGACTGCTTTCGCGGCAGATTCCGGCGCTGCCTTCCCCTTTGCGTCCTTGCCGGAAAGAGAGCTGTCTTGCGCATTATTCCCGGTCCGATTTGCCTCACGGACAGCCGCCTCTCTGTTTCTTTTTTCATTTGCTTCCCGTAAGCGGGAACGTTCCAGGTTGTCCCCCATAATGGCCGCCACGCTGGACGCTCTGTATTGCAGCGCCCGTTGCTGCCGTGCAATGAAGTTTTCCCGGAAAAAATGGCCGAAGGTAAAGGCCATGACAAAGGCAAATACTAAAATGGCCAGCGCAAAATAGGCCGCCAACTTCGCAGCTATTTTACTCTTAAACATAACTTTCCCCATTCTGCCGTATAAAAACGGCTTACACTGCAGGGTATCCTCCCTGCGCAATCTTCACCGGGTTTGCGTGTCTCTTACGGTTCCGTGATTTCAAAACGGTAGCCAACGCCCCAGATGGTTTTTACGTTCCAGCCGGGATGGTCGAAGGCGTCCAGTTTGGCCCGCAGCCGTTTGATATGGGAATCCACGGTTCGGCTGTCTCCAAAATAATCGTAGCCCCAGAGGCTGTCCAGCAGGTTGTCCCGGGAGAACACTTTTTTTGGAGTTGGAGGCCAGTAGCCAGAGCAGTTCCTTCTCCCGTTTAGTGAGAGGCACTTCTTTGTCGTCAATGGTCACCATATAGTTATCGATATCAATGGTCAGATTGGCTATGACAAGCTTGCGGGATTTGCTTTCTTCCTGCTGGGGGATGCGCCGCAGGATTGCCCGGGCCCGGGCCATGACCTCCGCCGCGCTGAAGGGCTTGACGATATAATCGTCGGCGCCGATATCCAGCCCCATGATTTTATCCGCATCCTCGCTCCGGGCCGTAATCATGATCACCGGCACCTGAGACATGGCCCGGATGGCTTTGCACACGGCAAACCCGTCTTTTCTCGGCATCATGACATCCAGGAACACAATGGTGATCTCCCTGGAAAATTCCCGGAACAGCCGCAGCGCTTCTTCGCCGTTGTAGGCGACGTAGCAGCCCCAGCCTTCTTTGCTGGCGTAGTCCTTTAACACCTTTGTAATCTGTGTGTTATCATCGGCAATCAATACTTTATTCATATGAAGACCCCCTCTTGCAGACTTAC
>Ga0256872_10000463_pt1 | contig 11551 bp, 6 predicted proteins | sample RumenRJG_08RNA_FD_186119 | JGI IMG/M metagenome (GOLD analysis project Ga0256872, IMG submission 186119) | Metatranscriptome of bovine rumen microbial communities from Lethbridge, Alberta, Canada - Rumen RJG_08 (Metagenome Metatranscriptome) | ecosystem: Host-associated > Mammals > Digestive...
ACCCACAAACCACATATCAAATGACAAAAGGCGTGCGTCTTTGTGGCGCACGCCCTCAACTTGTTATTTAGTGCCTCACTATATATCGAAAAGAGCTAAATAAAATGCCAATTAATGTTGATTTTGCTCGAAATATAGACTATAATGATAATGTCTATTGTTGAGCTTATATATAGAATACAAAACACAACTATTATCGAAAGCCGGTGATTTCATGCCTTTAACTCATGTATGCATATGGGAAACAAATAATGGATTTAGGCGAATCACTGCAGAGGACGCAAGCCTTCTATATCCTTATGGGGTTTCCGCACGGAGCGGACACTTTGTGTGCGAGTTGTGTGCTCAAAATGTAACATTTACAGCACCTGGGGCAAATACACGTCATTTTCGCCATGATCCAAGCAACCCCAATAAGGAATGTGATGAACGGCAAAAGAACTTTGATTCTTCATATGGACGCTCGCTCGTCGGACTAAATAGCCATATCATGCCATTGCGTATAGATGTTTTCGGGAGCACATACTCTTTTCAGATCGGATTCTTTTCGCCTCCAAATTCAAAAGCTCGTTGTGAGAAAATTGTCATTACCAATCAAGATGGCGATTCATATGAGTATTTATTTGAACGTATTGAAAAGGGTAAAACTACTTTTTTTGGACGTCGGGCACGAACCAAGTAAAAACTATCGAATAGAATATTTAGCTGCGACTCCTGAGATTAAAAAGTATTGGTCTGAGAAAACTCCCGGAATTTACACAAATGGCTCTTTTTTTGACGCTAAAACCGGTAACCTTTTACTCGCCGGTGCAAAAGCATATTCCGGATGCGATTATTATCTTCTGCTGAAAGAACGCGTTTTTACTACCATTGATATTGACGCGGTCGAATTAACCCAACCTTATTTGAAATGGCACCTTTATAAGATTCATGTAAACAGGTTTTCAAAGGAAGCTGCCAGATTCTTTTTGCGGTATGCTGTTTTCTTGACCGAAAAGCCCACTAAGTATTATCCCATATGGCCTCCTTATATTCGGGATCCATATATACTTTATCATAATTCTTACGAGTTTTATTTTTTTATGTGCGGCGAGGATGCTGTACTGAACTCTTATCCTGCGTACGCAAATGCCGTCGTTACGGAAGATGGCAAGCTCTATAAGCTTCGTACGCGCGATAGGGAACAGCTTGTTTCCGTAGGTTGCTCAGGTGCTCTTGGATTTACCTATTTACTCAGACAATCACTGAACAGAAAAAGAACTGTTCCAGAAATAAGCATTATTGATGCTTCCGGAAATGATCTTGTCAAAGATAAATACACACGATTGCCAAAGCAAAACCTTATTTCAGTTATTTCACCGTATGACGGAAAAGCGGTAATAAAAAAATACGGGAAGATCGTGTACGTTTATCTACTTGCAGCCGAACAGCTCTTGATGATCGATCACCTATCATTTGGTATGGAGATTCTGTTTTATCAAGGTCAGGATTGCGTGCGAACGATCTGTTTTGAGAAAACCAAGCAATCGCTTTCAGATGTTTATCGGGATGATATTCTTTTGGAAAAACTGAAAAGTTGCAAAGGGTCCGCAATACCGATTACTCATGCCTTGGGGACTGTAGCAAAAAAGCTCTCATCATTCCCTAAAACCAAACAATGGTTATTGCGCACAATAAACAGCGGAGAAATATCGCAATCAGCGTATCAACTTCTATTTCAGGTTATTCGTTCAAATAATAATATCGGGAAGTAGGGGTATTGAAAGAATAGTATAATCAGCAAAAACTTATGAGGTAGGATTTATGGAAAAACGATGGACATCTCTTTGTAAAGTGAATCGACCGGATAAGAATCAAGACATTTGGATGGTTCGAGTCGCGGATTTAATCAATGGATCGCTAAAACTCACGGATTTTGAAGAAAAGCAAGAAAAAATCCATAATAATCGTCAACTTGTCTATCATGATGAAGGTCCCAGTTCTCCTGATTGTATAGGCTTTTGGGAATGGACAGAACGACAAACAGACTCCGGAAAATGGTTTTCAAATTCCACTTATTTGAATTATCCGACTCCGTTTGAAATTATTATCATTGAAAAATACAAAAAAGCACGTGAAATCGTCCAAGATTTAAAAACCGGACTCCGCCTTCCCCCTTATCTTTTTGGAAAAGTTATAATTGCCTATAGACGCGGAACTGTAATTGGTGGTGTTCTATGTGATTTAAGCTGCTTTAATGTAAATCGCGGCAAAGAATTAACTATAACGATTAAAAAGAATGTTTATTCTTTACCTTTTTATGAAATACGTATTGATGATATTTTATCATGGAAATATAGAGACAACTCAGACAAAAGCAATCCAAAATGGATTAATCGAAACGTATATAAGTATGTAACTTTAGATAATCCGAAGCAATTAGTTCCTATTCTTCCTCCCGAGAATGCAGTTGCTCAGCTATTTATTCAAAGGATGAACTGGCCGATCTTCAAAGGAAACGGTATCAGCAAAGAAGACTGGCGGAAGGTTATTGCTTTACTTAATGAAATACCTCGTGGGGATATTGCAGACAGAATAATAAGAATATATCATATTACGCCCGAGAAAGCTCAATCCTATGTAGACAGTTTTTTACAAAACGTGGAAAGCTATATGAACTCAAGTGATGTTGATACTGATTCTATCACATACATTCTTGAAAGCCATGCGGAGCTAAAGCGGCGCAGCAGCGATCTTGCTTATCAAAAGTGGATTGCCGACAATCAAGCAAGTGTAGAAAAAGCGCAGGCTGAATTAGCTGCAATTCAGCAAAAAACCGCGGACGAACAAAAAGCAGCAGAACAGCGTATCTGCCAAATCGAGCAAGAAATAAATGAATACAAAGCAAAACGCACGGAGATACGCAAAGAAATAAAAGCTGCTGAAAAGGAGCTCGAAAGTCTTCAGGAGAAAATTGAACACAATAAAAAAACAGGTGATGAAGCTGTACTTGCCATACGTCAAAAAATAGCAGAAGCGCAAAACGATATGGCAGGATTTATTGCTGACCTTTCAACGTTTATGCCTCAAGACTTTGCACCTTCTAATCAGGAAAAAGCAAAGCGCTGCTTTCGGTATTGCCCTGCAAAAGAAGCCCCACCGGAGGATATTGATATTTCAAACAGCTGGAAAGATGAATACAACAATATTTTCCAAAACCTTACGGCTGCTTTTGGGACACCCAATGAGCTATGTGAGATACTGTCCGCGTTTTTATATGCTGCTCATATTAATAATATGCCTATACTAATACTCGGTCCCTGCGGAAAAGAGATAGCTGATATTCTATCTGTGTCAATTTACGGAACCGGAGCAGGTACGTTAGTTTTTGAAAACATTAGCACAGATAATGCTTTAGAAGAAATAAGCGTGTGTAAAGAAACAATTCTTTCTGTCGGCAGTATCTTTGGAAACGAGTGGAGTAATCTGATATGTCAGCCATTTTACAGGCTCAAAAAACAAATCCTTTGGACACATCCGTATGTTGAGGATATGGTGATTGAGCCAAAAGGATTATACAATTATATGCTTCCGATTTTCAGCGAATGCTTTATCGAATCTTTAGCGTCTGTTTCTTATTTTGCCGGAAAACGAACAGAAAGCTTCAAATCATTTTCCTTTCCCAAAAACGTATCTACGCGCCTGCCGGCTTTTGATGAATTACATCTCAGTAAATTACTGTCCACCCGCTTAGGACGTGTGCTTGCCGATGCAAAAGGACTGTTGAGCAACAGCGCGCATAAGAAAGATTTGGAAGTGCTTTGCGGATTGCTGCCCCTATCTGTTTTGCTTGGAAGAACTGATACTCTTCAAAACACAATTGATTCTGATAACAGCATTTCTAATGCGGTCAAAGTTATAGCAAACAAGTATATTGAAAGTGAATCATGAATGGTTTGATTAAATCCATTGGTCAACAATTGAATATTCCAATCACCGATACTCCTGATTGTGTCTGCCGAATCATTTACAGTATCGCGGGGCAAATGGCGCTTGCTTCCCTGTGGGACGCCGATAACGGCTACAGCTCGGTTTCAGTGATTCATTTCAGGGAGAGAATTTCACAGATCATGGATGCCTACAAATCAATTTGTCCGGAAACAAAAGGATTCCTTCCGGACACCAATGATTCTTTGGCAAATGATATATATAATCTGTATTTGAGAACCGGATATTTTTATCATACTTCTCACCGCATTTCTCCTGCTGCACCAAAGTTGTCAGGGTATGACGGAATCATTCTTCACAGGGGTAGCTCGCCGGATGCTGATTTATATATGAGCGGACTGGGACTTTACTCAATCAACAAAAGCGAAAGCGATTCATCCGTTGCTGATATGTTCGGTCTTCAAAAGCAGCCACTTAATCAATATTTTGAAGAGCTGATTGTTAATGGCGATTGGCAAGAGGTACAGTTTCCCAATGATACAGAATACTTGCGGCTCGACCCGCCGTTTTCGTCAGGATATTGGAATCAGAAGCCCGAGCATGACGGCAGAACGTCTCTCGCTCGTTACGGCAGCCCTCAAAAGATTTATGTTTTTTATCGTTGTATCAATGGATTATTTCTGCAGAAATCTATTCCTGAATGGATAATAAAGGATTATTTTTACAATTCAAATGGTTTTTACGGCGAGTACAGAAGAATTTCAAACGCTCTTTTAAACCATTACGGTACGTTGCCGCCGCATAAAGCAACGATGTTTGGTAACCTTGTCCGGTTCGATCTTGGATATCGATTGCCACCCTCTGAGGAAGATTTTTTAAACCTTTTCAGCTGGCCGGAAACATACAATTATGCTGAAGGAAAGCAGCCAATTTTTACACGGTTGCTATCCAAACAACTATACCCGTTATTCAAGTGCATTTTGACAGATATCGGGTATTGTATCGTGGAGGAATCATGATGAGTAACGGTGCATACGGAGTACATCTTCAATTGCGGGAAGCATTGGAAAACTATATCAAATCACAATACTTTGGCAAATCTCCTGTTTTGCTGTCTGCAACGCAGGATAAGCTCGGCAAAGAGGGGCTTTTATATCAAAAGCCTTATGTGGAATCCTCTCCTGCCTATAAAAACATCCAAAGCGGAATTCAAAAATCTAATTCACTTCCCGATTGGATGAAAACATATTTTCAGTTATTGTCTAATGCAGGCTTAGGTGTTCATCCTGCTCCGTTTTGTCATCAAATATCAGCTTTAGAGGCGTTTTACAATGGGCAAGACTTATTTGTAGCGACCGGTACCGGTTCGGGAAAAACAGAATGCTTTATGTGGCCGTTAATGGCTAAATTAGCAGATGAAGCGCGCAATCATTCTCAATCATGGACGATGCGCGGTGTTCGTGCTGTCATTATGTATCCCATGAATGCTTTGGTATCCGATCAAATCAGCAGACTAAGGCGTCTAATTGGAGACGCTGATCACCGATTTATCAATGTATTTCGTGCAACCTGCGGTCAGAATTCCCGCCGTCCGCAGTTCGGTATGTACACAGGCAGAACACCATATCCCGGTAAGGAACCCAAAAGAGATGCCGATCAGGCATTAGCATCAACATATAATTTACTGCTAAATTCGGATAAAGAAGAGGATCGGTTTGTAAAAAAGCTGATAAAAGACGGGAAAATCATAGCTAAAGAGAATTATACCGAATTTCTCGAAAAACTTAATAATAGCTGTCATATTCCCGATGATGAGGACGCAGAACTTGTAACACGTTTTGAAATGCAAAAAGTGTGTCCGGACATTCTCATTACAAACTATTCAATGCTGGAATACATGCTGTTAAGACCGATAGAACGAAAAATCTGGGACGATACGATAGAATGGCTAAACTCAAATCCACGAAACAAATTGCTTTTTATTATTGATGAAGCGCATATGTACCGTGGTTCCGCGGGAGGAGAAGTCGCGCTGTTGATTCGACGCTTGTTCCACAGATTAGGGATTGATCGCAATCGAGTGCAATTTATCCTTACAACTGCAAGTATGCCTAATAAGGATGACGATGATCGCAATGCGGTGCAAGAATTTGCAAATGAATTGAGTGCATCAGATGAACCACGTTTGTTTTGTTATCTGACAGGAGAGATTGATTCGATTCAAAATACAAAAGAAATAGATATACCCTTAAGTACATTTGAGAATCTGACCACGGAAGCATTTGAAGGAGATGACCGGGCAAGGCTTGCTGCCATAAACCTCTTTTTTGATAGTATTGATAGCAGCAGAGAGCCGTTCGACTCTCCTGATAAGGCTTACCAATGGCTATATAATCATTTGTCAGACTATTCTCCTTTTAGAAAAATGTTTGATATGTGCCGGGGATCAGCAATCTCACTCCAAGAACTGGCAAAAGAAATCTTTCCGCATTATCCCGAATCTCAGGCAATTCATGCAGTCAGTATTTTACTTGCAATTGCACCGCTTGCAAAAAACGAAGAGGGTACCGTCCTGTTTCCGGCAAGACTTCACATGCTGTTTCGAGGAATAAACGGCGTGTTCTCCTGCACTAATCCCAACTGTACCCATTCTCATTCGAAAAACGGATTGACGTTAGGCGAGATCTATCTTGAGGATGGATATCTGAACTGCAAAAAATGCGGAAGTGTTGTATATGAGCTATATAACGATCGTCGCTGTGGGAGCGTTTTTTTCAGAGGATTTGTATTAAAACAAGATTTTGAAAACAGGAGACGCACCTATCTTTGGCATCATTCAGGTGCAATTGTCAATGATGAGGTATATGAAATTCATCTGTTCATTCCGGATGAAGAGTATCATCTTCCCGAAAAGCAAGGAAAAAACAAAATACTGCCCTGTTATTTAGATACAGGCAGTGGCTTTATTGACTTTTCCGATGATTCATTGGATGGGAAACCGGGAATCAGAAAATTGTACTACAGCGTTTTTATTGCTAAAGCACGACCGGATATTGTTACGTTTGAGACTTGCCCACACTGTCAACATAAACTGTCAAAAATGCAGCTAACGTCATTCAGCACAAAGGGCAACCAATCGTTTTTTAATTTGATCAAAGCTCAATTTCAAGCACAACCGGCAGACCCTGAAAAGACCGGATATCCGGGAAAGTATCCGAATGAAGGCAGAAAAGTTCTTTTGTTTTCCGACAGCAGACAACGCGCTGCAAAGCTGGCGCGCGATATGTCTGACGCTTCCGACTATTCAGCCGCAAGGCAAATTGCTGCATTAGCTATCCGGAAAATGGAACAAGAGAATTCCGAGCAATCACTGAATTATCTATACGACTATTTTGCTATGACTGCTATCGAAAATCATGTCCAGATTTTTCACGATAGTGAAACAGAGAAGCAGCGTGCTCGTTTATCGGAACACGGCGCACTGGCGTATAGGAATTATTCACGCTCTAAAAGGCGAGGACAATCCTATGCTCCTCGATACACAATTGACAACGCTCCAACACAAATGAAGGAACAACTGCTAAAGCTTTATTGCGGAGGATATAACACACTTGTTGATTCTGCCATCAGTTGGATCGAACCGACGGAAAACGCAAAATGGGATGCGATTGATAAACTGGAAGAAGTAGGAGTTGTTGTTTCTGACGATGAATTTCTGGAAGTGTTCAGTGCGTGGATCCTGTCTGTTTGCGATTCATCTGTTGCGCTCGGACATACGATTCCCGATGCCATCAGAGAAAAAGTGCGCCCAAATTACGGCGGATACGGTATTGACAGAGATGAAAAGCTTCCTGTTAACATTCTCAAGATAATGGGTTGGGACAACAACGATGCTGTTGCCGCACATTGGAGCAGAATACTTCGTGAAACATTTATGGACGAAGGTGCATCTTCAAACGGAAAATACTATATTGACCTTTCTCGAGTAAAACCGCGGTTTTCTTTTGATCACAAGTGGTATTGTTGCGAACAGTGTTCAGAGTTCACTCCTTATTTGCTGAATGGAAAATGTCCAAGCTGTCAATGTGAAAAAACACACGAAATGACTGACAACGAAAAACAAGCGTTAACCTTTTGGAGAAAACCAATTGAAGACGCTATCCACGGTGAAACGATACGCGTTATTGACACCGAGGAACATACCGCACAGCTATCACATAAAGATCAGCGAGATGATCTCTGGTCAAAAACAGAACAATATGAGTTAAGATTTCAGGACTTGATCAAAAAAGATGAAACACCTGTAGATATTCTAAGCAGTACCACAACGATGGAGGTTGGTATTGATATTGGTTCCTTGGTTGCCGTGGGATTGCGCAATATCCCGCCGATGCGAGAAAACTATCAGCAGCGGGCAGGTCGTGCAGGACGTAGAGGATCAAGCCTGTCAACGATTGTTACATTCTGTGAAGACGGTCCACACGACTCCTTGTATTTTTCTAATCCGATTCCTATGTTCAGAGGAGATCCAAGAAGGCCATGGATAGATATTTGCAGCGAAAAAATCGTACAGCGTCACCTTGCAATGACAGCACTTCAAGCATACTTAAAAACGAAAGATATCAGCTTGGATACGATAACTGCCATTGATTTTTTGGATAATCATATTAACGCGTTTCTTACCTTCCTTAAATCATTCCGTATTGACGAAGCAGATATTCTTGTGCCGGAAAAATCAAAAAAAGGGCTATATAGCTATGCGTCCGCTTTAGAGGTATCGTTATTTGACTTAAAGCAAAAACGGACGGCTCACCCTGAGTTGTATGATACAGATAATGGAAATGAATCCGAGAAGAAGTCATTTTTGGATGCACTATATGAAGAAGGAATCATTCCTACATATTCATTTCCTAAAAATGTTGTAAGCACATATATTGTTAATACAAGAGAAAAGATCAAATATCAGGTAGAACGCGGACTGGATATTGCAATCAGTGAATATGCTCCCGGACGATCCATTGTTGTTGATAAAACAACATATCAAATCGGCGGGTTTTACTATCCCGGAAGCACAAGAAATGCACGCACTGCCGCTAATCCGGCGCGATCATTTATTCAAGACGCAAGCTACTGCAAAAAAATATGCTGTTGTTCTTTGTGCGGCTGGTTTGGATTAGAAGAAGATGACTATCAATCTTGTCCTTTCTGCGGAAACACCGCGTTAAACAATGCCCGCTCAATGCTGCGTCCGTGGGGGTTTGCGCCGCGTAATGCTGATTCAATTGAAACTGCACAATTAAATGAAGAATACTCTGCTATACAACAGCCCATTTATTCAACTTTGCCCGAATCCGAGGATGTTCATGCTGTCGAAGGGTATTCTAATATCAGAGCGGCTGTTCGATCAAATCAACGAATCATCATGCTTAATCAGGGGATGAGCAATAAAGGATTCATGGTTTGCTGTGACTGCGGAGCTGCACTTCCGGGTGATAGCCCACACGTTCTTGACGGAGTAATGCGCCCCTACAGATCAAAATTCTTAAGAACACGCTGTAAACACAACGATACAATCAACGTGAATATGGGATATGATTTTATCACCGATATGTTGGTCTTGGAGATTGCATTAGACGGCGAACAAATTGATGTGAATCCGGAAAGAACATCATGGCTGAGCCGCGCCGGTCAATCTCTTGCCGAGGCTTTAAGATTAGCAGCCTGTCAAGAATTAGACATCGAATTTGCTGAGCTCGTTACAGGTTATCGCATTCGTCAGAATTATCACGGCAATTATATCGACATTTATCTTTATGACAGCTTGTCCAGCGGAGCAGGATATGCCGTCGGAATAGAACAATCAATTCAAAAACTATTATGCAAAACACGCGAACTACTATCAGAATGCACCTGTGATTCTGCCTGCTATAATTGTTTGAAGCATTACAGAAATCAGTTTGTGCACGGTATGCTTGATCGGAATGCGGCACTTGATTTGCTAAACTGGGGCGAAAAAGGGCAAAAATCGCAAGCTTTATCCTATGAGACCCAGAAAAAGCTTTTAATGCCCCTCGAAAGGATTCTACAGCTTTCCGGTATTAATCTTTCCGAAGCAGATAATCGTACTTGGGTAAAAGGAAAATATGACAAAAAGGAAATATCGATTTATCCTGCTATGTGGAAGAAACCATCCGAAGAAGGCACTGTCTTTGTCAGCGATTCATTACTAAAACACGCAAAACCATTTGCCTTAAAAACGATTGTAGAAAGCTTGTAGAATATAGATTGTTGTAAAGTTTCTGTGACATCATTATGCTTGAGCTGTCTGCTGTGAAGAAGCTGCCAAGCGCGGCATTTATCAAAGCCTTAATGACCTCCGGAACCGCCAAGTAGCTTGATTCACGCTACAACCGTATGCAGTAGATGGGAGAGAAATATCTGATGGAAGAAATCATTTCCTCTGACGGGGATTCATTTTCCGTTGCAGGCGAGGTCTATCAAAAGGACGCGCTGTACTGGATCGTCTATATCTATCGATACTGGCACTAATACACGAGCGAAAGTAGCGCCGAAATCCTGTGGCATGCCTCTGCCGCTACTATGAAGCGTAATTACATGATGTTCCATACGATGGATCTGGTCGTTGCGATTGAAGATTTGAAGAAGATCTATCGTCAGAAAGATTAACCGATAAAAAGCGGACAATCATATATAAAGGAAGATTATTTATGAATATACGTGAAATCGAAGAGATAATAGATACTTACCACGTAAAACACCCATTTCTAAACGGGACAAAAGAACAAATGACATATGAAATACTCAGTGTTTTTCAGAAATTGTGTTCTGATGAAATAGCAAGTAGTATTCTAAATCCCTTTGCACTACAAAAAATAACAGATTATATGGATGCGGTAACACAAGCATTATCATGGATTGAGCATAGTCATTTTTCAAACATCTCCTCAGAAATATCAGATGATATTTCAGAAGAACGTTATGAGGAAGGGCGTTCATTCCTTTGCGAATATGCATTGCCATACTCACAAATTTGTAGCGGATACATTTCTTTTTCAAGAAATCGTTTTTCAGCAAAAGTTGAAGATAATTCTGTGATTTTCGATATTTCGGAAGGCGAAAACAACACTTTTTATACTGATATTATTAGAGAAATAGATCAAAAACAAAACAGCTTATTTATGGACTTTATTAATCCTATGACATTATCAGAAGCATTTTTGAAATTTCAAAAAGAGATTAACACAACGGATGGAGTGCTTAGTAATTCAATTAATGAAGATATGTTGGAACCGTTTATTAAAGTAACAAGTAAACATTGGGAATATACAAAAACTCTTCCAAACACATGGAAATTCGATGAATTTACGATAAACGAGTATAGAGATTTTTGGATAACCATAACTGCGATTTGCTATTTTCATCTTTTCAGTTGTATTTATATAGAAAATTCTCTCATAGAACTAAAAAACAGTTTAATGAATGTCCCAAAAGAGATGTTAATTAGTCTCTGCTCATTAACCGCACGAAACGGTTATGAGGTTATTTTTCGGCTTCAGCAGCATTGAAATTACGCCGTACAGGAATCCCAAAAATCGGCGCAAAG
>Ga0256872_10000466_pt1 | contig 11519 bp, 6 predicted proteins | sample RumenRJG_08RNA_FD_186119 | JGI IMG/M metagenome (GOLD analysis project Ga0256872, IMG submission 186119) | Metatranscriptome of bovine rumen microbial communities from Lethbridge, Alberta, Canada - Rumen RJG_08 (Metagenome Metatranscriptome) | ecosystem: Host-associated > Mammals > Digestive...
CAACAAAGGAGCTGTAGTTTTCATTGGCGATGACGGTCAATTTGTTGATGTCGTGGACGGCTTCGCCCAGGCGCTCTTTGTCCATACGATTGCCCTCTCTGTCCACACATATGCGCAATCCGCGCCCCACTTCCTGCCGCTTGGCGGTGGCACTGTTGGCGTGGCGCAGGGTGCATATCTGGAACACATTGGGATTATCCCAGCCCTCACGCAGAGCGGAGTGGGAGAATATAAACCGCGTAGGTTCGTCAAAACTCAGCAGACGCTCCTTGTTTTTCAGTATCAAGTCGTAGGCCGAAATGTCGTCTGTGGTGTCTTTGCCACGCTTCACCTCACTGTTGACCGAGTGGCCTTTCTTGTCGATGGAGAAGTAGCCGTTGTGCACTTCCGCGGCCGAGAAACGCCGCAGATAGTCTTGGTAGTCGTCCTCGAACAGCGTCAGATTTTCATTCAGGTAACGGTTGTATTCGTCTTCGAACATCTGCCACAAGGGGCCTTTCGTCTCATTTCCGTCGCTGTCGTAGCTCTTGTAATTGGCCACCTCGTCGATAAAGAACAGCGAGAGTGTCTTGATGCCTTGCTTGAACAGGGCACGCTCTTTCTCGAAGTGCGACTTGACGGTCTCACGAATTTGTATCTGCTGGATGGCTTTCTCGCTTACATCTCCCATCACCTCACCCTGGCGCAGCGACTGGCCATTCTGGAAGTGGATGGTGTTGGTGCGTGGATTGATCTCTGTTATGACATATTCCTTGTAGGCCGGCAACTTGGAAGTATCGTATAGCGAGTCATTCTGCCCGAATTTGCAAGTCTGGCGACGGGTACTGGCAGCCCCTTTCACCTCTATCTCAAGCCGCACTTCCGGAGCCTTGTTTTTCGAGAGGATGATACTGTCGAAATAGATATAACTCTGGTTGCCCAGTAGGTTTTGCACCGTGATACCTTTCACCTGGATTTTCTTCACCAGTCGCTGCCTGTAGGCGTCGTAGGCATCGAGAGCATAGATGCAGTTGTGCGAGGTCTTGTGGGTGGCCGAGTAATTGAGCACGAAGAGCGGCTTGAAGTTGCGCAGGGCTTTCTGTGTGGCTTCACCCTCCATCTTCTGTGGCTCGTCCATAATGACGATGGGTCGGTTGGCGGCAATCACGTCAATAGGACGGCGGCTCTGGAAGTCGTCGCGCTTGGAGTAGATGATGCGTGCCTCCTTGTTCTTGGCATCCTCTTTGAACGAAGTGTTGAAGGACTGCACATTGATAATCATCACATTGATGCTAGCATCACTGCTATAGGAATCTATCTGTGTAAGGTTGTTGCTGTTGTAGATAAAGTAGCGGGGCTTCTTGCCATACTGCTCCATAAAGTGCTCATCAAGCATTGTGAAACTCTTATACACACCCTCACGGATGGCGATACTAGGCACTACAACGATGAATTTCGACCATCCATAGCGTTTGTTCAACTCGAACATTGTCTTGATATAGACGTAGGTCTTACCGGTACCGGTCTCCATCTCAATATCGAGCGAGCAGGCACCCAGTCCGACGGGTTGGCTCAGTGTCGGCGACAAAGGGATGTCGCCAGTCACCTGTTGCTTGTGGATATTGTCTAACAGCTGTTGTCCAGTCAGCTCCACGTCGCTGTTGCGCCAGCCGACCTCTTCCTCGTACACCTCACCACTGTCGACATCAAAGGCTTTCGCCTGTTTGCCTTTGCGTCGACCCAGGTCACGTCGATACTGCGCGTTATCCTTCGACGGCTGCCCGGCAAACACGTTCACTGTCTGCTCCACAGCCTCGGTTTGGTACTGTTGTATTTTGAATTTGAATTTCATTCTTCTGACTCCATTTGTTGTTTTGCCCTGTATTTCTGTCTTGGGTGATGGGGTATGTCGTACATTTTTTCAATGACATCTGACATTTGTGGCAGAACCCGGTCTCTTATATAGTCAAGATCTCTACCTACATAAAGTGCAATTTCCTCAGCTGTCTTCCATTGTGTACAGAAAGACACCAAAATATCCCTAAGTTCATTTTTAGAATATCTTTTCCGACGAGGTCCTACATTACCGCCTGGAAGTCCTACATTACCGTCTGGAAGTCCTACATTACCGCCTGGAAGTCCTACATTACCGCCTGGAAGTCCTACATTACTGTCTGGAAGAGCAACATTACCATCTGGAAGAGCAACATTCATTCCATACACGTGGTACTTTGTTCCCCTGCCATATCCTGCAGATTCCAACATTTTTTTTGCGCACATCTTACTCAGCATAAGTGTAATATCAGCCCTATGCATACCCAAGGCATGCTGTAGGCGTTCATTAGTGATTTCTTCTTCAGAATAAGCCAACGCAAGTGTCAAAAGTTGCTCTTTGGGAATGCCAACTATCCTGTCGCCCAAAAGTTTTGTCAGGTTTTCCATAACCGTTTCGTCCAACAAAGATTCCATAGATAAGGTCAATACGACTTTGTTAGGATTTTTCTTTTCGACAAGGTAAGGACGCTTCCAATTCAACTCTTCCCAACCTCGGATAATCTTATCAACGCCGCTTCCCGCTTTTTCGGCGGAGCCGAGGAATGTGAACATCGTTTGCAGATACTTGTTCCTGCAAATACTCTCTCCTCCTTGGTAATACTGCCTCAACGAGATAAGCATGATGCCAGGATTAGAGAATACCATCTTATTTGGGTATTTGTAGATATTCAATGAGGCATTCTCGGTGTAATCGGCGTGGACCAAAGCATTAGCCAAAGCTTCTCTCACTGCTATATGGGCTGGTGTTTCTGTCCTTCGTTGGTTCCCTTCCAATTGGAAAGGTTTGGGTAGGAAGTTCTGAAGTATGGGCAAGACGCGACTATAGAACTGGAACAAGTTGGACTCCCAGTTGCCATCGGGGCAGATTCTATTCACCCATCGATCTTTGGGGTCTTGTATCTCTTGATAGTCAGGGAAGAAATTGGGATTTGCATCCATAATGGCACTATAGGTGCCGAACATTAGCAATCCAGCATAAGTCAAACCATACTCCCCCGTCTTTCTATCCTTCCTGAACACATTTAATTTCTCCAAGAACTTGTCTTCCGGCAAAGCATTCCAAACGTGGTCCGGGTTCCATTGCTCAAACCGACGACGGTATTGCTTGATAGAATCCGGATCCAAGTCCTCCTTGCCGAAGTTCTTCAGAATCTGGCCATCTACAGGACTGGCCAGATTGGCATCAGCAAACATACTGTTCACCTCTTCACGGGAGCAGTGGTAATCTCCGTCAAGGTCACGCCGATAGGTGCCTGTATAAGGGTCGAGTCCACAATACACGGGCCTTAGGCTTCTGTCCACCCTCGGGATATATAGAAACAGGAAATAGGCACCCTCGAATTGGACAGCCTGCACGTCGTCTTCTTTCAGCAATGCAATATTCACAACGGTTTTGTTATGCATATCGCTGAAGAAGTCCTTTTGATATTTCCTTACTTGTGCCTCGGTAAGCCCGTCAAGGAAAAACTGCTCGTCCTTTTCTTTGATGCCAAAGACGATGGCGCCACCATCTGTATTAGCGAACGACGAGTAAGTCTCCCACATCGAATGGGGGAAGCCACCCTTGGCCGACTTGAACTCCATATCACCCGACTCCCTGTCTTGCAGCAATTGTTCCAAGACAGGTTGCAGGTCGTCGTATTCGTATATTCGCCACATTTTCAAATCTTTTTTATTCGTTTAAATAAACAACCATTTCGGTATGGTATTGTTGTATCTTGAATTCAAACTTCATACATCCCAATTACTTCAACAATGTTGTATCTTCAATCTGATAATCTAGACGATAGCGGACTAAACCCTATATTATTGGGATCTTTTGTGACGTACTTCGTTTTTTCAATGAGTTTGATGTCTTTCCACTCAATCACCTTTCTCCGTTCTGGAGCATTATCGGCCATTAACGAATATACGATTGGTGGCAAAGAAAAGATGTCCTCAATATTATCAGTTTTCAACTCAACACTTTTCTTTCCACTCATCAAACCCGGCAACAATGGGTCGTATCTAACAGGTCCATATACTTGATTAAGACCACTAAATCCTGTTACATCTCTAACTGTATTGTCCCCAAAAATATCAAATGTAGCATTTTCATCGTCTATATTGACGTGTTCTTTCTCTTTTTCATGAAGTAATACCAAAGGAAGACTAATAAAATAATTAACATACTTAGCATACATCTTTCCTTTGTTAATTAACTGATATTTTAACTTATACCTAAACTCAATTGAATGTTTATCTTCATCTTGCACATAAGACAACCCTATTCTTAGTGGTTTTTCTGTAATGTTTACAATTGTTTTTTGTAATTCAAACTCAAGCTCGATAACTGGATGTTTACTCCTGTTCATCACGTCACGGATTTGATAATCCTCCATAACCTCAACAGTAGCATTTCTTCGTATGTAGTACAAATGCGTTAGCTTGTTTTGATGTGCAGTATCACTTTGAGGAATATCAATCACAAAGCATCCGCCATAGTCATCATAAGGAATTACCGAGATATTGACATCTTCAATAACTGGAGTTATATTTGATGACAACAACTGTGATAATTTGTCTTTTGACATATCTGTATACGGAACGGGAATCACTTCACTTGGAATGGAACGCCCATTAACCCCTTCTTTTTCCCTAATTCCATATATGATTTTTCCCCCATTTGCGTTGGCCATAGCGCTGACATCCTTTGCCAATTCTTCTTTCCATTTTGGATTTTGAATAGCAAAAGAGCTTTTATACTCCAATTCCGTGGATTCCTCAATTTCGTTGTCGATTAACGATTGTAAATCCGCTATGCTCTTAAATTCCATAACTACTTATAATATCTTTCTTATTGTGTCCTTGCTGTATTCTTCCCAGATTTGTTCGAAGTTGTCGGCTACTTGGTCGGTGGCGAGGCTGGCGTCGCGGAGGACGAAGTAGTAGGGGTGTTGCTTGGCGATGGCTTTGATGGCGGTCTCGTTGACATCATTGTCGAAACAGGCCATCAGGTAGCCTTCTGCAACATTCCAAACTTTGATTTTAGGCTTTAGTTTTGAGGCGTTAGACGTTAGTCCTTTCCCAGCAGTTGTCTCGTCGCTAAAGTCTAAAGTCTCACGACTAAATTCTAAACACTCTATCTTGGCCGACAGCTCAATGCCGAGCTCTATCATAGCTTGGAATAGTAGGTCTTCATCAGTACGGTCAAGCTTGATATTGTCCTCAAAGAGCAGATTCTCGTTGAACTCCTCGGGGGAGTAATAGACATCCTGCATATTGGAGCTATCGAGTTTCAGCACTCGGAAGCCGACATCTACAGGCTTTAGACCTGAGACTTTAGACCCTAGATTGCTGTCGCCGCTAAAGTCTAATGTCTCCCGACTAGCGTCTATCTTAATCTTCTGTTCTTCAAGAATTTTCTTGCCTGCTCTGCGGATTCGTTCTTTGCCGATTTCGCAGATGTTCTTATAACCGGCTTTGAAAGCTTCGCTCTTTTCGTCTGTCGATTCGGGTAATTGTACCATGATGAACTTACGGTTGCCGCCATCCTCCGCGTTGAGTTGCATAACGGCATGGGCAGTGGTGGCAGAACCAGAGAAAAAGTCTAGTATAATTGAGTCATTTGGGACATTTGCAATTCTAATGATTCTACTGAGTAAACGCAACGGTTTAGGTCCATCAAAAAAACCTTTACCATCAAATAATAACTTGAGTTCTTGACGACCTTCTTGATTATGTCCAACCTCTGTGTTTTTCCATATAGTAATTGGGGTCATACCTTGTTGTACATCTGCAAGGTAGCGCTTCAATCTTGGCATATTACCGCCATCTTCACCAAACCATACTCGTCCCTCTTCTATTAATTTATTCATTCTTTCTTTACTAGTAAACCAACAACGTCCGTTTGGAGGTGACATGATTGTACCATTTGGTGTTGTAATTTCATAATCATAGGCAGCAGAATAAGTCTTCACTGTCATATTATCAGGAGTCCAAGGTCCTTTCGGATCATTGTCAGGGTTCTTATATCTTGCGTTTGCCTCATCGGTACGTGGTAACAAACCAATTGAAAAAGCATTTATGTTTCGAGCATAAACAATAACATAATCATGACTATCCGAAAAATACTTTGCATCATTTTTAGGTGCAAAAGCCCGCTCCCAAATTACTTTACCAACAAGATTATGTTCTCCATATATTTCATTGCATACCTTTTCAAGATTATCAATTTCATTTTCGTCCATCGAAATAAATATCACCCCGTCCTCACTTAGTAAGTCCTTAGCCACTTTCAGTCGGGGGTAAATCATATTGAGCCAGTCGGTATGGAAACGGCCGTTGCTCTCGGTATTGGCAACAAGGCGGTTACCTTCTTCATCATATTGTCCACTACTATTATGGATGTATTTTTGTTTTTCTTGGTTAAACTCATCATTATAGACAAAGTCGTTGCCTGTGTTGTAGGGCGGGTCGATGTAAATCATCTTCACCTTGCCCAGATAGTTTTCGCGGAGTAGCTTCAGCACTTCGAGGTTGTCACCCTCAATATAGAGGTTCTGCGTGTTGTCGAAGTCCACGCTCTCCTCACGGCAGGGACGCAGAGTGTCGGTGGTAGGTGCATTCGCCAAGCGGATGGCGTTGCGCTTGTCGGGCCATGTGAACTGATAGCGTTCTTCGGGACCTTCCACGATGTCCTTCGACAGCTCCTGCCGCAACTGGTCGAAGTCGATAGCCACCTCCGGACGTCCGTTCTCGTCCAGCCGCTCCGTCAAACAATTCGGGAACAACTCCCCAATACGTTTTATATTTTCATCCACCACATTGGCGGTCTGCATCTTCAGTTTCTCCATATTCTAAAAACACTTATTCGGTAGGTTGATTATTACTTGATAAATCTAATAACAATTGATGATGAAGGGCCATGATTTCATTGTAATGTTCGATATTTGTAGGTACATTAAAAAAAGAAAGATTATTATATGCCCTTTTTTTAAGATTCGTATCATCCTTCGGGATAACGGTTTTAGCAATTTCTGATAGTTTTTGATATCTGTATAAAAGGATGTTGCCTTCACCAGAACTCCAATCTTCTACAACAATAGATGACAAATAAGATTCAAATGCAATAGTTTTATTACGAGCTGTTACTGCCGATAATGCAAGAGCATTCCCCAAAATCACACGGATATTACTCATTTCTTTTGAAAACTGTTCCTGCTGTTCCTTTAACAACCTCCGTTCTTCTTGGACGGCTTTCATTCGAGTCCGAACTTCCTTTAATTCAATAAAACTCACAATCTGCACACCAACAATCAAAGTTGCGCATATTCCAATAAAGGTTGCCAACACTGCCATAAATGCATCTGTGGTCAAAACTCCATCGTTTTTCCAATTACCCCAAAACGTAAGGACAATGCATATCAACGCTGTGGCGATGCAGGTAACAACAATAATAATGTTTTTGTTTTTATCTTTCATCTCCTAATAAAGTTTTTAATTTTACAACTTCTTGATGCAATTCATATTTCTTGCGAGTCTGCTTCTCTGTTCGGCATTTCTTTTCGAGAACTTCTATCTGTCGGAGCAGTTTCTCCTTCTGTTCACGGTTGAGTATCTGCTGTTCGATGGACTCCTCCGATGTAGCGTCAAGACTTCCAATACTTGCCACAATATTGTTCCAGACATCATCGAGGTTCAGCCCTTGAAGTGGAATTGTGGTCTCTTCTGTTGGCATCCACTCCGATTGTTGCAACCTGATGTGAAAGATGCATAGTTGCGTCTGATCCTCATACTGCAGGGCAAATATGATATTCTGAGGAATGTGCTTATGAAGCAGGAGAATATTCTTTGCGTCGTATTCTTTATGTTTCAGTGCCACCAGCAGAACATATATACCTTTTATCTCACTCCCTTCCATCAGCGCTGGTATGGTTGCCGAGGAAATACGAGCAACGAGAGTAAGCCTGCTTATGTCATCATCGAACCGCTCACGCTCCGGTGCTTTGAGATTGAACTTCTCAAAGACGGCCTTTTTCGTAAGTGGCTGACTGATTTCAGTGGTGACAGGTAGTCCAAACATAGGCATCACTTGATTACAAGAAAACAAATAAGTTCGAAGTCATCCAATCCTGTAATACTATCTCTGAATAGTTCACCCTGCACCCCATCAAGGAAATTGTCGATGTCCGATTTCTCCTTGACGTTGATAATTGAATTGATAGCTTTGCTGAGCAAGTCGGAATACTTGTCCATGCGCAGGCCGTCGCGGGTCTCTTTGTTGAAAGCGCTACAGAGTTTTATGTCTGGCTGATCCATGGGCTTGCAGAGCAGTCGCATCTTGTCGAGCAGGTCTTTGGGGTGCAGGTGGTCAACCATCACTTCGCCATCATCTTGGATGTAGACCATGTAGAAGGGGTGCAATTGGTTCTTGTGGTCGATATTGACACCGGCGGTTCTGTTTTTCAGCACGAAGATGGTGCCTGCTGGCGCCTGCTCGTTGCCACGCACCACAGCATGAAGACCGAAAGGAGTATGTTCAATATCGTGGTTGCCATTTATGTATTCCAGCAAGTCAAGCCTGAACTCATTCAAACCAAGGTCCATGATGCTGACACCTGTATTCATCTCTTCAAGGTCGACGACATCCTCTTTCAGCCGTTCCAACTGCCGACGACGGTATTCGAGGTCGTCCTTTTCCTCGGGCGAAAGGAGATTGTCATCGCCAGTAGCCGTCATCACGGTCACCTTCATACGAGCCTCGACACGTCCTTTGAGGTTGATATACTCGTCGAGCGTCATATCGGGCCAATAGTTGACCAGCTGTATCTGTGCATTTCTTGAGCCGATACGGTCGATACGGCCGAAACGCTGGATGATACGCACGGGGTTCCAGTGGATGTCATAATTGATAAGGTAGTCGCAGTCCTGGAGGTTCTGTCCCTCGCTGATACAATCGGTGGCGATAAGCACGTCAATATCTTCGTGCAGATGAGGGTAGACGGCATTGCGCTCCTTGGAAACCGGCGAGAACAGGGTAAGCACCTTGTTGAAGTCGAGTTTTTCGCGCAGTTTCAGTGTGCTGCGGGCCTCCACATCGCCTGTGACAAGAGCCACATTCAGGCCATAATGGGACTTTATCTTGTCGGCCAGACAGGAGTATAGATATTCAGCAGTATCGGAGAAAGCGGTAAAGACTATCACCTTTTTATTGTCGCCATTAATAGGGTGGTCGAACTTGTCTTTCAGGTCGCTGACAAGTTGCTGCAACTTGCTGTCGTGCTCGGGTGTGATAGGTTCAAGCTGCGCGAGGAGATTGCGAATGATGCTGAGGTCGGCCTTTATCTCCTCCTGCCACGAGAGGTAGTCCATATCCTCCAGACGGATACGGTTCTTCTTTTTGCCAATGGTGAAGTCCTGCTCGTCCTCGTCGGCATCCACGCTTTCATAGTCATCGACAGAAATCTGAACATCGCCCTGCTGGAACCGGGCGATTGCATTAAGGGTTTCCTGCATATAGTCGCGGATGCGGCCCAGGGTGAGTCGGAAGGAGTTGACAGAAGACTCCAAGCGTTTCAGCAACTGCATATTCATCAGTCGCTGGATGCCGCGCTCACGCTCCTCAATACTCAGTCGATGGCCCGACGTACCTTCTTCTTCCTTGTATTTCCACAGCTGGCTGGGTTGGATGAAGGCCGAAGGCGCATAGATGGCAAGGTGGAGCAACTGGAGTTGCTCGAATATCTCGTTGTAGTTGATGGCAGTATCGAGGTCGGTCAAGTGTGGCTGACGAGAGATAGGTTTCAGACGGTCGGGAAAGGAGCCTATATCAGTGGTGTCATAATATTGCTGGATATGTTTGCGGCTGCGGGCGATGGTGACAGCATCGAGTAGGCGGAAGAAGTCAAAGTCAAGCATGCGGAGCAGCCGCTCGGTGGTGCGTTCTTGTGGCGGCAGGTTGGACCACGTGTTATAAGCCCCTTGCGCCTGACGGAAGATGTCGTCGATACCTTTGTTGGTAGGCAGCAGTTGGTCAAAAGCTTTGGATTCCCCTTCGTATGCCAGCTGCAGCTGGTTCTTGAGGTCGTTGAAACGGTTGTTGACGGGTGTGGCCGAGAGCATCAACACTTTGGTCTTCACGCCCGAACGGATGACCTTGTTCATCAGACGCAGGTAGCGGTTGTCGCGTGGATTCTCGCCATCCTCGTCGGTCGACACCTTGCCGCCATTGCGGAAGTTGTGGCTCTCGTCAATCACCACAAGGTCATAGTTGCCCCAGTTGACACGTTCCAGGTCGAGGTCGTTGCTCTGCCCATGGTCACGACTGAGGTCGGTATGATAAAGCACATCATAGTTCAGGCGGTCTTTGGCCAAGGGATTGTTGGTGTAGTTCTGGCGGTAGGTGTTCCAGTTCTCGTATAGTTTCTTAGGACATAGCACCAAAATGGTGCGGTTGCGACTCTCGTAGTATTTGATGACCGAAAGGGCCGTAAACGTCTTGCCAAGACCTACGGAGTCGGCAAGGATGCAACCATTGTATTTCTCCAGTTTGTTAATGATGGCCAAGGCGGCATCACGCTGGAAGTTGTATAGTTTATTCCATATAATAGAGTTTTTGAATCCAGTGGCCTCGTTGGGCAGCTCGTCCTCGCTTATATCTTCCAGAAATTCGTTGAAGATATTGTATAGTGCCACAAAGTAAAGAAACTCCGGGGCGTTTTCTTTGTAGGCATTGCTGATGCTGTCAACAACCTCATCAGTCACCACCTGCATACGGGCTGAATCTTTCCAGAGTTGGTCAAAGAGGTCGATATAGGCTTTCGAGAACGGTGCCTCGGCCTTCTGGATCATGGTATAGGCATGATTGCCCTTTTCACAACCGAGGTCTACCGTAGTGAAACCGTCAAGAGGCGAGTAGCTATTGTCGTCAAGAGTGATGAATCCCATCATCTGCTCGTTGGTGCGGTTGGACTTGAAGCAGACCTTTTGTCGGATCCATTCTGCACATTCGCGGGCGATGGCCTTTTGGGTAAGTTCGTTGCGGAGCTTTACTTCAAATTCCGAGCCATAAAGTGTGCGTTCTCTATCCAGACGGGGGATATAGAACTCCCGCTGTTGTTTTGGCGTTTTCTCTGTCGTGAAAGTAGGCGAAGTGAATATGAATCGCAATTCCTTGATATCCTTCAACGCATCTCTCAACTCTTGATAGGCATAGATGGAGAAGCAGGAGGCAGCGATTGACAGACGGCTACCGGGTTGTATTTGTTGCATCAGGTCATCGCGTAAAGTCTTGTTTATGTTGTTTATTAGCTCCATTTTAAAAGTTTTCCCACCTCAAGTCTCAAACAGCAGATTAACAATGAAAAAGGCATAAGACTTATGTACTCTACACAATGCCTTCTTTTTAATTCGTTTTAAGTTGCAAATATACGTAATTTTTTCTACAACAACGTATTTCAAAATAAATTTAAATACATAAAAAAATAAATATCAATAAATTGGCG
>Ga0256872_10000475_pt1 | contig 11381 bp, 9 predicted proteins | sample RumenRJG_08RNA_FD_186119 | JGI IMG/M metagenome (GOLD analysis project Ga0256872, IMG submission 186119) | Metatranscriptome of bovine rumen microbial communities from Lethbridge, Alberta, Canada - Rumen RJG_08 (Metagenome Metatranscriptome) | ecosystem: Host-associated > Mammals > Digestive...
GTCTATTTGTGCTCTTTAGTTTGAAAAAACTATAAACTATAAATTAATTCGGAGGTGGTTTAATGAGTATGATTTCAAACGCAGGCTTAAACACATCTAAGTCAGGCGGAATGAATACTTCAGAGGAAAACAAGTCGGTCCACAAGTTCAATACCAAAGAAATCTCGTTTAACTGTCGTCAGCTCAGTGCGATGCTTTCTTCCGGGTTAACACTTGTAAAGGCTCTTGACATCCTCAGCAAAGAGCAGGAAACGGAAAAGGCCAGAAAGATCTGGCAGGAGATCTACGAAAACGTTCAGAAAGGTGAATCGTTCTCGAGCTCACTTGAAGCCCAGGGAGATGCCTTCCCTCAGTTCATGAAGAGTATGGTCAACGCCGGTGAAAGTTCCGGTCAGATGGACGTTATCATGAAGAGACTTGAGGCTCATTATGATAAGGAAAACAAAATGAACAACACTATCAGAGGTGCACTTATCTATCCTATTATTCTTCTTGTACTCTGTATAGCAGTTTGTATTCTCATCTTTACAGTTATCATCCCTGTTCTTAGGCCACTGTTCGGTGATGATCCTAAAAACCTCAACATCATTGCTCAGTTCCTTCTCAAAGGAAACGAGATATTTCTCAAGTACTGGTACCTTATCATTACAATCGTAGTAGTAATAGTTGCTGGAATCATTTATGCGCTTAAGGTACCGTCAATCAGATACAAAATTGACATGTACAAAATTACAGCCCCTAAGATTGGACCACTCATGGTCAAGATCTACACAGCACGTTTTGCAAGAACACTTTCATCACTCTACTCCAGCGGTATTCCGATGGTTGAATGTCTCCAGCGTTCTTCAGACGTACTTAATAATGTATACATAAGCGATAAGTTCAAACAGGTTATCGATGAGGTTAAACAGGGTGAGCCGCTTTCAGCCGCTATCACAAGAACCGAGATCTTCGAATCAATGTTCTGTTCGATCATCTTCGTCGGCGAAGAAGCCGGTGCTCTTGATGATATTCTCGAAAAGTCAGCCGACTACTACGATGAAGAAGCTGACTCAGCAGTACAGAGACTCGTTTCTCTTCTTGAACCTGTTATGATCATTTTCCTCGGCGTCGTTGTTGGTCTTCTTCTTGCAGGTGTTTATCCGGCAATTTACGAATCACTCAGCGGTCTCGAAAACATGTAATAAATAAACTTAATAAAGCAATAATCATTATTTACACAGAGAGGTGGAAATTTAATGCTATCGTTTGATATAACAGATAGAAACATACGTATTATCAGAGGCGCTGAAAACAAGAACAAGATTAGCATCAGTTCTGCAGCAACCCTCAACATTGATGAGGACATCATAGTAAATGGTCACGTAAAGGACGTTCCGAGACTTGCTACTATAATGAACCAGAAGATCAAGCAGAACAGAATGATGGACAAGGAAGCAATCGTCAGCATTTCTTCCAACATGACTATCTTCAAGGAACTCACATTAAGAAGAGCACAGAAGGAAGCAGAATTCACCAAGATGGTTAAGTCTGAAATGCAGGCCAAGGTTGGTATTGATGATTCCTATGCTATTTCCTATTCGATAGTTGGAAATGGTGAGGTTGGTGAAGAAGTAACAGTACTTGCCACTGCCTGCCCTACAGAAGTTATCGATTCATACAAGCGAGTATTCTCAATGCTCGGCATCTCGCTCCGTTCGGTTATCATCGGCTGTAACTGTATTACCAAGGTTCTCCTTTCCGATGAAAAGAACCGTTCCAAGATGCCTCTTCTCGCAGTACAGATAGACGGAAGCTTCATTTCACTCAATATTTACGAAAACAATCAGCTTTCATTCTCACGTTTCGCATCTATCGATGCAGCTGACTATGACAACAGCGCTGACTACGTTTACGAAGCAGTTAATGAAAACATCTTCCGTATGCTTCAGTTCCACAGAAGCAGAAACGCAGGAGATCCTATCAGAAACGTTGTTCTTTACGGCGATACTAAGGAATACATGCGTATTTCCAAGGACCTCGAACAGATGGACATCAATACAACGGTAATTTCCGTTCCTAAGAACGTTAAGGGCTATCAGAACCTTGACTTTGCACTTTATGCAAACGCAATTGGTGCAATGTTCCCTCGTAACCGTGCAACGGAAAAGATCAACCTTCTCGAATTCGGCGGATCAACAGCAATGGTTATGGATAAGGTTAAGTCAGACAGCACATTCAACCTTATCTTTGCAGGTGCATTCCTTGCATCAATCGTTCTCATGGGTGGCATAACAGGTATCCTTGCAATAAAGGATGCTACTATCAAACATGATATTAAGAAAATGAACGATTATTTGAATGATCCTAAGACGGCAGCTGATCTTTTAAAGCGTGATCAGAGACTTGAACTTCAGAAACAGGTAAAGGAATATCAGAGTGCTGCTACACTTGCATCTGATGCACTCGCAACGCAGCCATTTATCCAGAAGGAAGTATATGAAACAATTGAGAAGACTGTTGAAGAAACAATTTCACAGTCTAAAGTATCAGGGCTTTCATTCAATGCTAAGGATAACGGTAAAGATAAATTTAAAATCGAAAACCTTAACTATGAAAACGGTGTGGTTACATTCGATTTTACATCTTTAGTTGACAAGGCAGATTCTGCTCCGAAATTTGTTACCCTTCTTGCTGAAAATCTTGAAAAGAAGGATTACTTCGAAAATATTGGTTATACAGGCTATGAGGTTATAGAAGGCGAAGATAATCAGGGTAACGAGGGCAATCAGGCGGATCCTTCTGCACTTACTAAAGATCAAAAGGGCGTAAAAGCAACTATTACTATGGATCTTAAGAGTCCAGCAAAGTATTCAGATCTTGCATCAGGTGCAAAAGCAGAGGATAAAGCTGCAGAAACGGAGGATAAAAACTAATGAAGCTTAGTTACAGAGAAAAAGTAGGTCTTTTAATAGTAATTGTTCTTGCAGTTATAATTGTGTTTATTGCATGGCCTATAAAGACTATAAAAGCTAATATCAAGAGCCATACGGAAGAACAGGCTAAGGTTCTTGTCGTATACGAAGATACGATGAGAAAGATTGATGAGATTCCTGTAATTGAAGGAAATATCACAAAAGTGTATGAAGATTCTAAGGGACTTTCGGCCAAATTCGCAGAGCATAGGGAGAATATTGCCTTTTCAAAATATTTCGAAGAACTCCTTAACAAGGAACCGTACACAAAGAAAACAAACGGAAGAAATAGCCTCGAAATAATAAATAAATTGGAAATAAGCGATGCCTCAACAGGTGAAATTCCTTTCTATTACTATTCGCCTGATGTAATAACTTATCCTATTCTTCAGGCTGCTGATACCAATGGCAATCTTATGGAAACCAGTGACAAGGTACTTTATGATAAGACACAGAATGCTCTTAACATGAGTACACTTGAAGAACAGGAAATTGAAGTAAGAGAAGTAAAAATTCCAATGAGATTTACCAAAGAAGCGCTTCTTGCTCTTGAAAATGAACTCAAGGATAAGGAAACTGGTGCTCGCATCACTTCTGTTAAGATTGATGACTATACATTCAATTATGTGACAGATGTTCCTGAAGATAAGGGCTTCTCAGAAGGTGAAGTAACATTTGCGTTCTACACAATGCAGCAGATTCAGAAGCCAGACTTCAGTAAATAAGATTAAACAATAGCATTAACAGGGAGGTTGTCGGAAAAGCGATCTCCCTAAAAATGTAAATCGAATAATTTGTAGAAAGGATGGTAAAGGTGAATGAACGCGGAACAAAACGGAGACCGCTGAAAGGTGCTGTTTTATTTACAGTTCTTTGCGTAATGGCGGTTATCCTTATAATGACACTTGTTACGATAGGATTATCAAGTGTAGCTAGCCGTCGTGCATATTCCGAGTACTATGATGCACAGATAAATGCCACAGGCCGTTCTGTAATAAATTCTGTCCTTAAGTCTCTTGATCCGGTAAGTGGTACCAATAAAGATCTTGGCAAAACTATTTACCAGCAAGTTGGCAGTTCAGGAAGCTATGAGGTTCACCTCAGTAATAACGGTAATCTCGGACAGGGCCTTGGCCGTGTTGACAAAATAGTGTTTGAAAAAGCAGGCGTTGACTCTGAAGGTGACTTCTATGTAACCGGAAGTGACTATATGATCATGAAGGTCTCTGCTACTATTACAATGGGTAACAAGACTACCACATATTCTGAATATGTAAGTGACATGGCACATGTACCTGGAAAAAGCGGGGGTAATGGTGGTCTTCTTTCAACAGCAGGAGCAAGTTCAACCGGTACAGGTATGACAGTACTGGGACCATTTGGCGGAGGATTTAAGGACTATAAGCGTGCGCATGACAGCTCTTATGTTCTTACATTAGGAAACGTCGGTGCTTTTGTAGGCCAGGCATTTTTCAATGATTCAGTAAGAGTAAATACATATAAAACATTTGTTTTTAGTACTAATACTCCAGCTTCTTCATATGATATTGCAGATATTTCAAGCGCTGATTATCAGGGAATATCTATATTAGGTGATTTTAAAGTTGAAAATAACTCTGTTCCTTTTGTTTCAACTGCTCCGGCGGCTGGAACTCAGGCAACTCCGTATATTTTCTGTACAGGAACATTTGATGCAAGTGGTACAACATTAGTTGGTATCGGTTCAGTAACAATGACAAATGATTCTAATAATTCGGTTAAAGGAACTGAAGGAGGATCTTTTTCAGATTTTGTAAAGAAAACATCGGGTAACAAAGTAAATCTTTATTGTGGAAGTTTTAAATTTCCTAATCAGAATTCTTTTAATATAGCCTCAGATATCTACTGCTATAATGAAACACAGAAGAGTGTTTTAGGCGGAGGTATGAATGACAGCCCGCTTACAAACTGGATTGAGCAGCAGTTAAACGGAGGTGCTGTGGTTGCTGGTAACTGTGTTATTGGTAACATTTACACCAAGGGCGATCTTGCTTTATCAAAAACTAAAATTGGTATCAAAGGAAACGTTTATGTGAACGGTACTTTGGATTTATCAGAAATAATAGGTGAAATTACATCGGGGCGAGTACCTTCAGTAGATGGCGGCAAAATATACTGCAGTAATGTTGAACCGGCAAATTATGCAACTATTGCAGGTGCGCCTGCCGCGTATACTGATCTGATCAGTAAAATTGAAGTATCAGCCGGAAATAAATTTCCAGCCGATATGGAACTTGATCAGATTCTTGGAATAACGTTTAACGGCTCACCATCGACGGGTTCAGCGCAGCTTGCTGCAATTGATAATGCACAGTATACTTTAAATACATCAGCTGATTTTACTAAAAAGATCATCCAGAATCCATTGGAAATGCATGAAAAGTTTTACATGGACGATCCGAGTGATACAAATACACCAAAGAGAAAAATCTTAAGAAATTCATATAATCAGTCCGGTGTTGCTGCAGGTGCTGATGTATTTGAAGACAGTAATGTGCCAACTGATATAACAGAACAGTGTACATTAAAAGGAACTTTTAATAATAAGACGATAACCATTACTCCAAAACCAAAAGCTGATAATTCTCCGCTTTGGATACTATTAGATGGTGCAAGTTTTTACGGAACACAGATTACAGTTAAAAATGTAGTAAAAGATGCATTGAACCATGATGTAGAAGCTGGTCCAGTATGTTTCTATATTAAAGATGGTACAGACTTCTACTTTGGAAACGGATCTCGCTTACTTACAGAAACCTATAAGGGTTATTATACCGGTTTAAAGCTTACATCTGATTTAAGTATAAAAAATGGAGCGGTTCCTCCGGAATTAATTCCAAATATATATATTTACGGAAGCAATCGCGAGGATCAGGGTAATCTTGAAACAATTAAAGTTCAGAATGGTGCAATTATTACAGCATATATAGTTGCTCCGAGAGCAAATTTAGAAGTATGGAATATGGCTGATTCAAGTGATGCCAAAGTGTATTACGAGGGCATTGAATATGATGCACAGGATCAGAAGGATGTTAAGGTTGGTATTGTAGGTTCTGCTATTGTCGGCCCTATTACTCAGGCTGCCAATGATATCGGTGTTTTGTATGTTGATAACAGTGCAGGCGGAACTCCAACTCCTCCAAGTGATTTGTTCAAGTATCAGCCACTTCCTGGATTCACAAACTATTGATAAGGAGGAGTGCTTTTTATGAAAAACAGAAATAAAAGGCTTTTTACTGTAGATGAAAATAACAGAAAAAAGAACTTTAAGGGCATGACTCTAATTGAAGTTATAATAGCGATGGTAGTACTTGTACTTGTTTCAACAATGATTGCCATGGCAGCATCAGGCATTGTAAGTAATGTTCGTGCATCAAAATCTGTAATTGAAAAGGTTAACTATCAGTCAAAGTACATTACAGGCAGTGCAAAAAAATATCCTGCTGATGATGGTGCAGGCGGTTCTGTAGAAAAGAATATGAACAAGAGTTCGCTGAGTTTTTCACTTCAGGATAGCGGCGGTACTGCAATTGGAAGTGCGATTTCAGCAGACGTTTATGAAGCTCCTGGAATGGCTGATGCTTTTGATTATGTGAACGGAACATATAAAAGAGCAGACGGTTCTGTTTACGACAGGGCAGGTAATCTGAAGTATTTTGAATAATAACACCGGAAAGGGGAAATTCTTTTGAAAAAAGAAAAGAAAGTAAAGTTTAAAGGCTTTACGCTTGTTGAACTTATCGTTGTTATTGCAGTTTTCGGATTGCTTATGGCGGCAGCTCTTAGCCTTTTACAGCCGATAAACGGTGTGTTCAGATCTACAGCAACCTATGCTGAAGGTTCAGCAATGGTTGATAATGTCAGCAAATATGTTGAAGATAATCTCAGATACAGTAACAGATTATGGATTTTTGACTCTGTTTCTGTTGCTGATGAGAGTACATTTGTTGATGACTATACAAAGAAGATGGAAGGTCAGTTTTTACTTAATAATCCGGACAAGGCGTCACAGCCGGTTCCAGATGAAAAAATTTATGTAATGAAGATTGACAATCCAGAAATTTCTAAAGCTGATCTGGAAGCAGATACACTTGCCAAAACTTATCTGGGCTCTGGAAGAATAACACTCTGGACTTATGATGTTGCAACATCATCCTGGATAGCTGCAAATGGTTCTTCATCCGGTTCACCGGTAAGAAACAAAGAATCCGCAGTAAATCCTGCATTTTATAATGAGTATTCTTACACGACTACTCTTCAGGAAGGATATAGCGATTCATCGAAGGATGTATCCAATCTTTACTTAAAACTCAATTTATTCTATAATGAAAAACCACATGATGCATCACGTCCGCTTATTAACACTAATCTTAATAACGTGATTTCGTTTCCTTTAGTAAACCTTGTTAGCAATCAGTCAGTACTTCAGGAACAAATTTTTGTTAAAGTTGGTGGTACAGTAGACAAGGATAATCCTATTTCAGTTTTTCGTTATAACTATTTAACAGCATCAACTGCAGCTGATGCCAATATTGTAGATGGCGTAGACATTTATTTTGTGTTTACAAAGCCTCCGCATATTGAAGACTATTAAAAAACAAGGCAGTCTTTGCACTGCAAAGACTGCCTTAATTTTTATTGCTTATTTATCTTAAAAGCATTGAGTAAGCCTCAGGTGCTTTTAACATGTTTAAGTACCAGTCAATAATCTGATTGCCGAACAGGGAACCGAATACAAGCCCTATTGCTAAATACGGACCGAAAGCGAGTTTGGATTCTTTGCCTTTAGCTTTTGCGATAATGCCGACAATAGCAGCAGTAAAGATGCCAATAAGAGCTGAGGCACAAATGCATTTTGGACCGATAAGAAGTCCCGAAACAAGCATCAGAAGAGTATCACCAAGTTCTATTCCTCTGAAGTCTTCGCCGTATTTCTTCTTTATGAAAATACGTGAAACTTCACCGATAATAAAGAACGGAACGCTTATTGCAAGTGCACCGATTATTCTCTGGGGAATGGTGATAGTGTGACCGAAGATCACATCAAGAACGGCCAGGATAACGATGAGTCCAAGCTGACTCGGGTAGATCTCCATTGTGTCGTAGTCGATAAAACCGATGACGATTAGAACGGAAAATAAAAGTGCGATAAGAATCGAATGAACCGGATAATCCTGAACTCTTAAAAAAGTAAGAGCCAGCATATATAAAAACCAGTTCAGACTTTCGACAAGCGGATAACGCTTCGAGATCGGTTCTTTGCAGTTTCTGCATTTACCTTTAAGAATAAGCCAGCTGAAGACCGGAACGTTATCATAAAAGCGGATCTTAGCACCGCATTTAGGACAGTGGGAACTCCTCTTTACAAGAGATCGTTCAGCCGGATCCTCAAGTGGGAGACGGTAAATACAGACGTTTAGGAAACTGCCAATACACAGTCCAAAAAATGAAATGATGATATACGCTATAAAGTAAGCGGGTATATCAAGAAATCGAAAATAGATCATGATCTATCCTCCTATATTATAAAATTTTATATCATCATTCTAACATAAAAGACTACATTATTCAAGAAATTTTTTTAAGGAGTTGAAGGCCGGTTATGAGAAACATACCAATAGGTCAGTATCTTGTTGAACAGAACATGATTTCAAACGAGCAGCTTGAAAGAGTTCTTTTCGCACAGCGTGAATCACAGGGATCAAAGCGTTTCGGTGAAGTTATCGTTGACATGGGCTATATGTCCGAAATCAAATTTGCACAGGCACTTGCAGGAAAACTTAAGGTACCTTACGTTGACCTTGCAACATTCAAGATCGATGATGAAGCAGTAAGCAAGATCCCGGAATCACTTGCGAAGAAGCATACTGTTATCGCTATTGACATCGTAGGTAAGAGACTTACAGTAGCAACAGACGATCCTATCAACTTTAATATTCTCGAAGATATTAAGGTTATCACTGGTATGGATACTATCCCAGTACTTGCTACACGTTCTTCCATCAACAAGGCTATTGGTGAAAAGTACACAATGGCAAACATCGACAGCGTTAACGAGAGCCTCAGCCAGTTCGGTACTGAGCAGCTCAATGACGAAGAGTCGAAGGAAAGAGTTGAAAGCGCTCCTATCGTTAAGCTTGCTACTACAATCGTAGAAAACTCATTCCGAGCAGAAGCTACCGATATTCATATCGAACCATTCAAGACATTTACAAGAATCCGTATCCGTGTAAACGGCGACCTTATCGAACTCATGAGCGTTTCAAGTGCAGTACAGAGTGCTCTTGCAACACGTATCAAGCTTATTTCCGGTATGAACATCGCTGAAAAGCGTGTACCTCAGGATGGTCGTTTCTCACAGGTAGTTGACGGTACTGAACTTGATGTCCGTGTATCTTCACTTCCTACAGTAAACGGCGAAAAGATAGTTATCCGAATTCTTTCAACAGGTCAGATCGCGCTTCGTAAGATTACAGACCTCGGTATGAACGACTATAACTACAAGATGTTCGAAAGCATGCTCAAGTGTCCTCACGGCGTTATGCTCGTTACAGGACCTACAGGTTCCGGTAAAACAACAACTCTTTACGCTGCCCTCGGTGAAATCGCTAAGCCGCACGTAAACGTTGTAACAGTTGAAGACCCGGTCGAAAAGAACATCGAAGGTATCAACCAGTGTCAGGTAAATGCGAAGGCTGGTATGACATTCTCAGCAGCACTCCGTTCTATCCTCCGTCAGGACCCTGATATCGTAATGATCGGTGAAATGCGTGACTCTGAGACTGCGGATATCGCGATCAGAGCTGCTATCACAGGTCACTTAGTTCTTTCAACACTTCATACAAACGACGCTGCTTCAACAATCGTACGTCTTATCGATATGGGTGTTGCACCGTACATGGTTGCTACATCACTCATCGGCGTTGTTGCTCAGCGACTTGTTAAGTGCATTTGTCCTAAGTGCCGTCGTCCGAGAATGTCAACAGACGAAGAAAATCAGCTCATGCACATTAATCAGTCTGTTCAGATCTATGATGCAGTTGGCTGCCCTGAGTGTAACAACACTGGTTACAAGGGAAGAACTGCTATTCATGAAATTATTCACTGTACATCAGGTATTTCAACACTTATCGCTGAAAGTGCCGGCAAGGAACAGCTTGAAGAAGCTGCCAAGAGAAACGGTACAAAACTTCTCCGTGATAACGTTGCAGAACTCGTACAGCAGGGTAGAACTACTATCGACGAACTTGTTCGTGTTACTTATTCTGTATAATATCAAACGGAGGTTTGTAGAAAATGCTAATAGATATTGATAAGATACTTGATGAAGCCAGAGTACTTGGCTGCTCTGACTTACATTTCACATTCGGCATGGCGCCGGTCGTAAGACTTAACGGTAATCTCAGAAAGCTCAGTTCATATGATCTTATGGACGAGGAAGCTATTTCTGACATTGCTCACAAGATTTGTCCGGAAGAACTCCGTGACAGACTCAATAAGCACCTTGACTGCGACTTCTCATACGTAACAAAGAGAGGCTACCGTCACAGAGTTAACGTATTCCGTCAGAGATATCATACTGCTATCGCTCTTCGTCTTCTCAGAAACGATATTCCTACTCTCGAGGATCTCGGACTTCCTCCGATCCTTGCAGACTTCGCTATGAGACCAAGAGGCCTTGTGCTCATCACAGGTCCTACAGGTTCAGGTAAGTCAACATCTCTTGCAGCTATGCTTGACTACGCTAACCTCAACAAGAGCGCACATATCATCACAATTGAAGACCCTATCGAATACGTTCACGAACACAAGAGATGTATGGTAAACCAGCGTGAGATCGGTCCTGACGTACCTGACTTCGCAGGCGCGCTCCGTTCAGCTCTCCGTGAAGACCCTGATATCATCCTCGTAGGTGAAATGCGTGTCCTCGAGACAGTTACAGCTGCCGTAACAGCAGCCGAAACAGGTCACCTGGTTCTTTCAACACTTCATACAACATCTGCCGCTGATACTATCAACCGTATCATCGACGTTTATCCTGAATACCAGCAGTCTCAGATCAGAACACAGCTTGCCAACGTTCTTGTTGGTATTATGGCTCAGACACTTATCCCTAAGGCTGACGGCAAGGGCCGTATAGCTGCAATGGAAATACTCAACGTTACTGACGCCGTATCAGCAATGATCCGTGACAACAAGGTTCACCTCATTCAGTCTGCTATCCAGACAGGTAAGCAGTTCGGCATGATGTGTCTCGACCAGGAACTTGCCCGTATGGTAAGAATGGGAATCATCCACGAAGGCGATGCGCTTGACAAGTGCCAGGATAAGATAGAATTCTATCGTTTCCTTAACTCAGGCGATTAATATTTTAAATTTGTCATAAAC
>Ga0256872_10000480_pt1 | contig 11361 bp, 1 predicted proteins | sample RumenRJG_08RNA_FD_186119 | JGI IMG/M metagenome (GOLD analysis project Ga0256872, IMG submission 186119) | Metatranscriptome of bovine rumen microbial communities from Lethbridge, Alberta, Canada - Rumen RJG_08 (Metagenome Metatranscriptome) | ecosystem: Host-associated > Mammals > Digestive...
CTTTAATTAATTTTTTTAACACAATATATTGATATGAAGGCTCAGATATTTTTTTAATTTCTTTAAAAAGTATGTATCTTAGTTTATTATAATAAATATTATCTTTTATCAGTTTTGCTTTATCATCCTCTTCAATAAATTTATATAAATTTTTAAAATTATTATCAAGTTCTTCGTTTAATTTTTCTATATTTTTATTTGCATATTTTTGGATATATTGTGCACTTTTTATAATACATCTTTTTATTTTATTGATTCTTTCAATATTCTTATATTTGAAAATTTCAATTATTTTGATTAATTCATCAATTATATACATTTCATTCAAGCATAAATTTAAATCTTCATTCAAACTTTGCAAAATTCCATTTATTTCTTTTAAATTACTTATATATTCATTCATGTCCAATTTTATATTATCTGATGTAATACTATAGCATATACTTGCTAGTAATAGATAAAAACATTCATTAACTTCTTTTGTATACTCAGAATTAATAGTTTCATCAATAATATATCTAATATTTTCTTCTTTTTCATTTTCTTCATCCTTAAATTTCATTTGTTCAATTGTTCCATATAATTCGTTTTCCTTACCATTAAAAATAATCATAGCAGATTCAATTATTTTAAATATATTTAAAATATGACTAACATTTGATTCAATCCATATTATTTTTAATAATAATAATTTAATTTTATCATCACTTTGTATTATTTTATGATTTTGATTAAATCTTATATTTAATAACAATTCTAAAATTTTATGATATATATCTTCTTTATTATAAAATCCTTCTTTATTTTTATATTTTTGCAAATAATAAGTAATATAATCTTTGAAAATTAAATCGGTAAAAATAATATTAGATTTTCCATTGGTAACATGAGGATTTTCATTTATTATATCAAAAACAAAAACAAAACTAGGATTATTTTCGGAAAATTCTTTATTCACCATATCCACCAAATTTTCTTCTGTACTATGCAATTCATTTATTATAGAATCATTTTTTATATTCGATACTCTTAATTGGTTTTCTTTATTAAAATAATTTGATATGATTTTTTGATTAATATAATCAGAAAGAGATACAAAAAAATTATAAAAGCCAGGAATATTATAATTATATAAAAATTTGCATTGTATATTTTTATCTAATTTTATGCTATCTAAGTATTTGGTCATTATTTTATCAATAATATTTTCATCTAATAAATCATTTTTTCTATTTTCTAATAATGTTGTTAAAATATTATTATTTTCTAACATTTGTAAAACATATGTTAAATATTTATTAAATATTTTTTCTTTAATAAATTGTATTGAGCAAGATGCAATATCAAGTGTAAATTTATTTACATTTCCCTTAAATATTTGTTCAATTATATCTTTGCAATCTTCATCTTTCTCTTTATTTTCCTCAATTAAATTATATACTTTTTCTAAAATTTTATTTTTTATGTCAGATTCATTTATAAAAGATATTTCTTTAATATATTCATTTACAAATTCTTCTTTTTCTTTAAATTCATTCTTTATAAATGTTATCAATGTTTTATTAAATTCTTCATCTAAATGAAGTTCATCTTTTTTGTCGATTATAATTCTTTGAATATCATTATTCAATAAATCTTGTAATGCGATATCTTTATTATCATTTAAATTATCAATAAATATTTGATTTATATAAGAATTAATATCTGGTAATGAATATATTCTTTCCCTTTTTTGCAAATTAAAATTTCTATTAATATGAGCCAATATTATGTAATTATATTCATCCTCTAAGAAATTGTTTATAATAAAATTGCAAACAAATTTAATATTTTTTAAATTAGATTGTTCAAAATGAATACAAATATAATTACATTTTCCAAATCTATTATTTTCGTTTCTATTTTTTATTTCATCTATATTATATTTTAATCCATATTCACTTCTTATCCTTGAAATCGTTAGACTCATATCATTATTAAATCCTTCTATTATTTCTGCACTACTAGTAAAAGTATAAATAATAGATATTTTATAATTATTATTTTCTTTTTTATTTATATAATCCAAATAATCTTTAAAATTATAAATTTCTTTATTTTCAATATATTTTTTTCTAAGTATATTATCATGAGGTAAAATAGCTATTATATCTTGAGGTAAAATTTTATATATTTTTGTTGTTACAATTTCTTTTAATTCATCTTTATCAAAAGTTTCAATATTTTCCTCATTTTGTTCTTCATTTTCATCATCATTCGAATTTTTTTTCAATTTTTTACTAAAATAATAAATTAATCCTTGAATTTCTTCCATTGTGCAACCTATTAGTAAATCTTTTAGAGAATATTCTATTTCTTTATATGAGTTAATTGAACTTTTCAATTCAAATTTTTCTATTAATTCCATGGATATTTCTTTTAAATTTCCATCTAATAATTTACCAAAAGATAAATTCATTTTTTCAAGTCTATTTAAAAAAGCTAAATTACAATTTTCAACAAACCTTTTATCGACTAAAATAATAATCCTAAAATTATTATTAATCAAAGCTTTTTGTTCGGTATTATTATCTAAGCATATTCTTGCATATTTTTTGTTGTCTATAATTTCATAATTCATGTTATATAAATCATATAAAAATGCATGAATTTGATTTAAATTTTCTATTATAACCAATTGATCTTCTTTAGCATCATTAATAATTTCATTTAATTTTATAAATCTATATTCTTTATTATTATCTTCACTAAAAGGACTTCCATCGTATAATTTTACATGTTTATTATCATTTTGTGAAATTATATTTTGACATATTAATGTTGTTAAAGATGATTTTATTTCTAATAATGAGAATCTGCTATTGATATCTCTTATATTATCATTAATGCATTTATTCAAATCATAATCATTTAATTTTTGATCTTCTATTTTTAAATTACTATTTCCCAAATCATCACATTGTAGATTAAATATTTTTTTGAACAAATAAACTGAATTAACTTTCATATAATTTTCATCATATCCTTCCATATCTTCTAAAATTTTTTTTATAGTTTTAATATATCCTTCTATTCCTTCTAGTCGTGAGTCAAAATCAATTTTAATTTCATATTCAATACCACCAAAATTTCTTTCAATATGTCTAATTATTATATTAACTTTTTCAATATCACTATAATCACCTAATCCTAAATCATTTGCTACTCCTTTTATTAAATAATAAAAATCACGATTTCCATGAAAATCATTTCTGATTTTTTTCTCTTTATTCATTAAATTTTTGAAATCTTTTTCTTCCTTAATAAAATTAAAATTGCCTTTAATTAATATAGGAGTGGCATTATTAATTTGTTGCTGATTAGAATAATCACTATAATTTGATTTATCCACAGCATCATCTTCAATGTTTTTCTTTTCTGTTAAATCTTTTTTCAAGTTAACAAATGAGGGATTATTATTTGGTGGAATAGGATTTGTTGGCTTATTATCTTTCTTTATCATTTTATAATTTTCACAATATGTTTTACACACAACCAATTCTTTAATCATTCTCAAATATTGCTTATAATAAAAATAAGTATGAGAAAGTATTATGAAAATTTTATCGTTTTTAATTTTAGGGGAAATATTTTGGACAATATCAGTAGAAGTTTCAACCAGTTGATCTAATTTTTGGTCCAAATCAGGAACAGATAAAACTATAGCTCTATTAATTTTTGCTGCGTCTAATGTATAATTACTAATACCAACAAAGCTAACTCCATCTTCTTTTCCTCCGTATTCAAGTTTTGAATGCAATACTTTAAGTGGATTGCTTTCAGATTTCTCGGCTAATCCTAATTCATCAAATAAAGCCATAGATATTGGCAAATCTAATAAATCTTTAATATTATCTTTATAATATTTTAATTTTTTTGATGATTTTTCGAATAAATTTTCAACGTCTTCTGGTATTGTTGATTCAGAACCTTGGAAATAAGTTTGAATTATTTTTTTGAATTCTATAAAAAATTTATTACTAGAATATTTGCCTTTCATTGATTTTTTTATTATCTGCGTACTTAAGCTTTTACCTGTACCAGGTTTACCAATTATTATTAAAGGTATACTTGTTAGAATTGAAACAAATAATAAAAAGAGATTTTCTTTTAATAAAGAATTTTTACCTATACCTTTATCTAAATCTTTTATTTGTTCAATTAAATAATCTTGTTCAATTTTAAGAAAATCACTGAAATTTTTACCAATTTTTTCTGAACGATGTTTTATTTCTTTTTTTAATTCTTCATTTGACATTTGTTCTAATAATGTTTCCCCTTTTTCTTCGCTATTATTTTGTTCACCATTATTTATTAATTTTAATAAGATAGGTCTTATTTCAACTTCAAAATTTTTTCTTTTCTCCTCATCTGTTAATCTAATATAATAGCATAAATAAATAGTACAGATAATACTCCTTATCTTATTATTTCTATCATTATTATTTTCACCATTAAATTTATTTTTTATTGAAAAATATTTCTTGAAGAATTCCACAAAATTTGTAAATCTTGCTATTTCCCTTAAAGAAACAACTGAACTATCAAAATTTTCCCTTAAATATATATGACATTTAGAAATAATTTCAGTTGTTATTTCATGAATTTTTACTGAAGAAAGTTTTGTCAATTGGTCTTCTATAGATTTTATTTGATTTTTAATATTTTTCATTTCATTTCCATCTGATTTACTTTGTTGTTTCTTTTCAAATTCTTCTAATTTTATATTTTTTTCCTTTAACTTATCCTGATATTCTTGCCTTTTTTTTAATTCTTCTTTTTCTTCAGAAAATGATTTTTCTATTATACTATGAATATATTTTTTTTCATCTTGATCACCAATAGAACCAAAACTAAAAACATAATATAAAAGAGATTGTGGAAGTGGATTTACTAAATATACTAAGTCATTATCTTTATTAGGATTTAATTTTCTTTTTTCACGATCTTTATTAAATCCATAATTACCTTTATCATCTGATAAACTCAATCCACACTCCTCTTTTTCTTTTTGCCTCTTTCTATAAGGATTACAAGCTCCTATTAAACGAATATTATCACTAATTGATTTTCCATAATATGCTCTATTTATAAAAATTTCAGTTAATAATGATAAAGATAAACATGTATTTATTTCATCAAAAAATAGCCATAATTCTTCATTCTGTTTTCTTGCTTTCTCATCTATTTCATCCATGATTTTACATAATTTTTCATCATTTATTCCTGGGTGTATATTTATAATTTCAACAGTTGTTTTTCCATTATTTAATAATTGATTTAATTTTGTTATTAAGGCTGTTTTACCGCATCCTGTTTCACCCATTATAATTACTGGTACATTAGCCTTTATTCTATATACTAATAAAACCATTTTTTTAAAATTATCATTTGTTATTACATAATTATTACCATTTTCCTCTATTATAGATATTAAAGATTTTAATCCATTTTTTTCAGTCTTTACTTTATTTGGAAGATTTAAAATTTGTTTCATTCTATTTAAATAATCGTTGGAATCCTTATATTCATCCGAATCACCTTCAGGTACAAAAAAATTATCATAAATCATTTTTTCTTTTATTATAAAAATCAAAGGGTCAGGATATTTCATATCTTTTAGATCACTAGTATATACTTCGGTCAATAAATCAACATAATTTTCATTACCCCATTTATCTGTATTTAATAATAATTTTGCAAATCCTCCATTAGTGAAATAATGTGTACATTTTGCGAAATCTTTTATACATTTCTCTGTGACATCTTTTCCATCTTCTAAAAATTTTAATTTTGTATCAAACTTACTATATTGAGATATAAAAAGTTTGATAAAAATATTAATTTGATGAAAAGAATATTTATTGATGCCTATATTTTTTTTGACGAATTCTTTTATTTTTTGATTAGTATTTATTCCTAACATTCTATCAAATAAATCTAATATATCTTTTTTATAATTAAATTCAGGCATAGTATCAAATGTAATATTTTCTTTTTTAAATATTTTTAAGATAGAAAATTTCGATAAATAATCTTTGAAACAATTTGGTATTTCAATATAAATATCAATATCTTTTGGAATATAGATAATATTTTCATTATTCATATAAAATTTAGTTATTAAAAATGAAAAGAAAAATTCATTAATTATTGACTTTTCTTCTGATTCTGTTAAATCTAAGTGAATGGCAACATCTTTATATTCATGATTTTTCTTTATTTTATCCAACATATTTTTTAATTTGTCAAAAATAATATTTTTGCTTAGTATCCCTCCTAAAGGTAAATGAAAATATTTTTTATTTACTTCTATTTCATTTCTAATCTTTCCAGATTTTCCTAAACCACAAAAATCGGATGTTATAACTTTAATATTTCCAAGATTCTTAATATCAATATCCTTTCTATCGCTAGAAAGTGTCATACTAAGTTTTTTTAGTTTTTTTATTTCTTTTAGAAAAGAAGTAATATTATTATTATATTTATCATATATAAAAACTATACATGAATCTAAATATTCATCTGTATTCTTTTTATCAATAGTATTATCTATTTCTTTACTTTCTTTTTTATATCTTAGTAACTTATCGACATAAGTATTAATTGTAGTTTGTTGATATTCAGAAAGTGAATCATTTATTTCTATTATGAACAAAGCATTATAATTTGATAAAATCGCCCTATGCAAAAAGGTTTGAATTTCTTCATATGAAGTTTCTTCATTAGTTATTAATACATTTTGAGCAATAGGCAATTTACGTGTTTTGTCCCAAAATAAATCCAATATAAATTTTTCCATAGAATTATCACCACGTTCATCATCACATTCAACTAAATATATACCTTTATATTCTTCAGGCCACATTCTCATCTTCATATAATGATCTTCTAGGCTGAGATGATTTTTAGTAAACAAAGTTGTAATATAATTAGAAATGGCTAACAATGAATCTAGATTATATTTATCATAATAGGTTATATAATCTTCAACAGTATGTTTTAAAGCAATAAATCCTTCATTTATATTTTTTGTATTATCAGTTATATTTAATATATATCGCTGAAATGCTTCTATATTAAACGAAGCACCTACTTCCAAATGTCTCAGAAAACTTCTAAATTGTTTTCCATATAAAAATCTTAGATTTATTTCTTGTCTGTACATTAAATCTAATAGTGAATTATAATTATTTTTAGCTTTTGATAAAAAATTTCTAATATCGTCAAAATTTTTGATTTTATCACCTAAATTATATGTTATATTCGTCATGTTTTTTACTTTAATATTAATATATATTGGCAAACTAGATCCTTTAATCCTTAAATCTTTCATATATTCATTAATGATTTCTAAATTAATTATTAAATTTTTAAATAATAATAATGTTTCTCTTTTAAATTCTAGAATATTTTTTTCATCTTCTATTCCTTTAGTATTAGAATTAATATTATTTTCATTTTTTCTTTTGTTTTTTTTTGTCTTCTTTGATAGTTATTTTATTTTTTATATGGATTAATTCTTCCATCGTTATTTCTTTTACATCATCTCCACATTCATAGGAAAAATTTTCAGAGTATTGATAAATATTAAGAGATAAACTTTTTTCAATAAGCATTTTTACTTGTTCATAAATATTGTCAGAATCATCATAATATCTATCCAATTCAATGACTGAAGTAAATACTTTAGAATAATTTTCAAAATGAGTTATTATTTCTTTTTCTTTTTCTTTATTATTTTTCAATGATTTTATATATTTAAATCTTTCATTATTATCATCTAAACTTTTCAATTCAGCCATTATCTCTATACATTTTTGAGTAGATTTTATATCTTCTATTGTAAGTGTTGTCGTAGTCGGTTGTATTCTATCTTCCAAATAATTTGTGTCTTTTCCTTTTTTTGAAAATAAAAATTCAATAGCTTCTTTTTTATCATATAAGCATGTAAATATTTTATTGTAATCTTCAATCTTTATATAATTATAAATATCTTTTTTTTTTAGTTCTTCTAATATATTTTCGATATCCTCAAAATTTTTTCCAGATAAATTTTTATACTTTGATAAATTTTTATTCAAATCATCATTATTATCTGCAAAATTTTCAAAAAAGAAAATAATACTGTTTATATCTATTTCGTATTTTTTGCTTTTAAATAATATATTTAATTTTTTAATTAATTTTTCATTTTGTTTTACATCTATACCATAATAATTAATAAAATCTTTGATAAACTCTTCTGATTCTTTTTCATTTTTTGTACTCATTTTTTCATTAGTTTTTTCAATAATGTCCTTATATTTTTTAATTTTTTCATCGGTCGGTTTAGAACAATTAACAGTGTTTGATATTAAATACTCACCAATTTCACCTAGTATTTTTAATGAATTATTAAATTGACTATTTTCAGTGTTAGCAGGATACATTTCATATATGGTATTAAATAATAAAAAATTTTTAACTTTTTCAATATTCTCGATCAATCCATTAAAATCTTTTGTACCTAGCTCTTTAATTATTTCATTTATTTTTCCTCCTTCAATTTCTTTAATTTTAGTTTTTTGATTTTCTTTAATTGTTTTTCTTAATATTTTAATTTGATCTTTATATAAATCATTAAAGTATATGCTAATATTATCCAAAATTTTTTTTAATTTTTCAATTTTTTCACTAATTACCTTATTTCTTTTTTTTAAATTTAAATACGTATCCCTATAAGGAAAATCTTCTATTAATATTGTAATTAATTTTAATCTTTTTATTATAAAATCTTCGTCATTTTTTAAAAATCCATCCAGTTTTTCTTTAACAATATCACCCTCAATATCTATTTTTATTTTATTTAATGTTGCCATTATATCTTCATAAACCTCATTATTATCATTTTTTTCAATTTTTTTTTTTTCAAATAATTCATATAATAATAAAATTTTAAAATTTTTTTTACTGGAGAAAAACTCATCTTTCTCAAATTTATATTTTTTTAATAACTTTTCCACAAAATTATTTATAGCTTCTTTTCTACTATCATTGTTTAAATTAATTCCATTTTGATTATCTTTTTTTTCATTATTTTGAATGTTTCCTTCTAGACAGTCAATTAATTTTATTATATTATCTATGTCATTTTTATCATCCAATTTTTTTGTATATTCGTCAAAAATATATTCGATTAAACCTTTGAAATCTTTATAATTTATATCATTTTCATTATCTTCTGAAGTACAATCTATTTTATCTGCTTGCTCAATTTCATCACCATCTGAATTTTTGTTATCTTCTTCTAATTGACTAGCATTATCATTCTTTTCTGAATTATTTTCCTTGTCTTTTTTATCATCTTCTTCTTTGAATTGTTTATCCTTTTCATCTTTTTTATCAAAATAAATTTTTACTATTTCAATAAAAACTTTATCTAAAATATCTTTTGATAATTCTTTAAATTTTTTCTCAGTAAATTTATTTTTTTTATCAGTGTTTTGATATATATAATTAAATATTATAAAATAAGCAATAATATGAATTGCTTTTGGCAAATCTTTTTCATTTATTTGTTCTATATCATTTTTGATTATGTTTTCATACTTTCTGTTTAATAATTCTAAAACATTATTCTTACGCTCAAATCTTTTAATATTGATTAATCTAATAATAATATCGAAAGTAAAAATATTTTTTATTTTAGAAAAGATTTTGGCTATAAATTCATCTATTCTTTCTTTAAAAATATTCTCAAATTTCATAGCTCTAAAATCTTGTATAAACTCCTCATTAATTTCTGATATATCAAATAAATCAAATATATCAGCATCCACTCTACTTGAATATCTTTTTTCTTGAATATCGTAAAATGGATTATATTTTTTAATGAAATTAAGTTTTTCAATATTTGATAAATCATTGTTGTTAGAAAAATATAATTTTATATTTTTATTTAGTACAAATGCGAACTCATCCGTATCATTATAATTTTTTGCATCTTTTTTTATAAGTATATTTTCTTTTATTTTTTCTTTAACTAACATATAATATAATTTGAAAATTTCCCTTAATTCAAAACAAATTTTTATATTTTTTTGTGTTGGCTTTTTATAACAACTTAATAAATATTTCCAAAAATCATTAGTGAGATAAACTATAATTTTATCTTCATTTCTATTAAACATAATAATACTTTTGATTTCATCTATCATTTTAGGAATAAAATCTAGAGATTTAATTTTATCATTATCATCATTTTCAGCCTTTTGACCACCATCAGATAAAATTATTTGAAAATTTCCTGGTTTTATATTCACTTCAGGTTTCTTTTGTTTAATTTCATTTAATTTTAATTTGTTTTCTACTCTAAGAATATAATTGTCTGAGTCGTTTGAATATTTTTTCGAGATTTTTTCTTTATTTGTATCAATAATATGGATATAAATTTCTAAATCTTCAATATAGCCTATTCCAATTTTAAACAAATGAAATTCATGTTTTTCAAGTATATATTCAATAAAATTACAAAAAAATTTTAAATCTTGTTTAATTGGTTTTTTGAAATGAGTATTATAAATAAGTAAAATTTCATATAAATCTTTATTTTTTTTTCATATAAATCATCACACACAGATAAAAATTTTTCATAATCATACCAATTTAGATAGCAAAGTATTATTCCATAAAAATAAGTAATATTATAATCTTCATTATCATAGAATTTTTCAGCAATTTCATTAATATCTGATTTATATTCATCCAAATATGCTTTTCTATCCATATTTTTTTCATTATCTTTTTGTTCTGCATTCATAGCTTTAAATTTCTCTAACAATTTACAACATAAATCCTTCTTATTATAAATTTTGAGAAATAATGGAATTAAAAGAGAAAAACCTTTTTTTTTGAAATATAATTCTAGTGTATCTTTGTATAATTCATTAATTTTTTCTTTGTCCTCTTTTAAAGCCTCTATAAAATATTCTATTTTATCTTTATATTCAATTTTATTTTGAGGGATTTTTCTTCTAATATCAAGTATTATTTTTCCAGATATTAAATTAACTTCATAGATAAAAGTACTTTTATCTGCTTCAAATGAGATTATATATATATCATCTTTCAATATAAATTCCAAATCATATTTATTTTTTTTTCCTTTTGCGTTTGATTTACTAACCTGAAATATCTTATTACAATGATAAATATTATTCTCTTCAATATATTTATCATCGGTATAAATACATATTGGTTGCTTATTTTTTTCTTTAGGTTTTTGAAAGATAATACTGTTATCTTCTTCTCTTTGAGCTCTTGGATAGTGGATAAAAAAAG
>Ga0256872_10000505_pt1 | contig 11195 bp, 6 predicted proteins | sample RumenRJG_08RNA_FD_186119 | JGI IMG/M metagenome (GOLD analysis project Ga0256872, IMG submission 186119) | Metatranscriptome of bovine rumen microbial communities from Lethbridge, Alberta, Canada - Rumen RJG_08 (Metagenome Metatranscriptome) | ecosystem: Host-associated > Mammals > Digestive...
AGACTGATTTTTTCAATCGGTCTTTTTGTGCTGTAAAAATTTCTTTTCTTCGACTATCTTGTAACTCTCTATTTCCTTTTTTCTTTTTGGTAAAATTCTAATCCTACATTTTACAATCGCCTACTATATAATTATCTAATCGCAATCCTTTGCATATTTTCATGAGTTCTTCGGATGGGTGAGGAAGTATCGTTTGAATGTACTCATTCTCATACAAATTATCAAGAAAGCAATCATTCTTCGCATCAAGAGAAGCGAGAATTAAAGCGTCAAGATTGCTCCGTTTCAGCGTATCATATAATCCATACTCATCATTAAAGAAATATGAATAGAATTCCTCAAACGACGTTGAAGTAGTGATAAAAATGGTACCGAAAACATATAGTTTTTCACTGCTATTTCTTTTACCTATACATTTCTTATTGATTCTTTTAATATTCTGCGAAATTTGGTTATAGTGTGTACTTTCAGTCAAAACAAGACTTTCTGTCTGGCTCCTAAGAAATTCACTCTCTTTTAAAGACGGAAAAAATGGTTTTATCAGACTTTGTCCATCCTTAATAACAAGGCAGTTTTCGCGTTCAAAAGGGTCACATGATAACGACTTAACCTCAAAAGCAATCTTACAAGGCGGATCTGCTATTGAAAACGTAAACTCGAATTTCGATTTGTTTTCTAACAATATGTGGTTTTCATCAAAAATATCCTGTAGTTTTATCTGGTTTGTTTTTATCACACTTACCAGCAAATAATAGAACCAAATCAACTCCGAAATACCTTCTCTGTACTTCTTAAATGAATAAACGCCTTTCTCCTTTCCGTTACATTTCTTTACAAAATCAGCTGTCATGTCCTTGCTTTTAGTAAAGTATAAGATAAAAACCAGCATAGTTACAGGCATTGATTCAGGTGTATTAGGAAAATCCAGGAATGGATGTCCGTCTGGATAGTCAGCATCATTTATCATATTTCGAACTTCTGCTTCTAATCTTTTATATTCGATTTCATTGAACGGTCTATTCATTTCAAAAAAATTCACTCTCCGTTACATTTACATCAAAGGATTTAATATCTTCTCGATCATCCGTTCAACACATTCGTTGTTGTCAAGCGTATAAACATTATGGCTTTCGAGTTGTGGCAAAGTCATTCCCCACCATTCTCTTAGCTGCGTATACTTCGTCGTGGACATGATGAAGGAATTGAGTATTATATTTTTATGACCGCTGACCGTTGGTGCCAAACGTGATTCTATATCTTTGATAGTGCGATAGAATTCGACTTTTGGATCGTCGTGGTGAAAATGCAGCAATCCTTTGGGATCGATAAAGGTGATATACTGCGTATCAACTGTATCGATCCAGAGAATATAATCGGGATAAAAATTCCCTGCTTCAAAGAATCCCATTCCCCGTTTACTTTTATTGCGGAGAAGATACAGCGCCTTGCCGTCGAGAATGCTCGGTTTGCTTTTCACATAGAGATACAAATAATCTACAAGCTGTTTTTCGCCTTCGTTCAGACTTACCGGCGAAATCTGAATTTTCAACGAGCTTTTCTCCAAGCTGATCAGCGGCGCATACAAATGATTCCTGAAATCAAAGAAATGCAGTTTATCATGAACGCCGATTTTTTCGTATTCATCCAAGCCTTGATTTGCATTCATCAACGCAGTCAGACTGTTTATGAAATCCTCCAGCTCCTCGCCGGTTTTATCCATCGAATTTTCGGGGATATATTTAAAACTGTAATCATCAAAAAAGTTATCGTCATCCTTCTCCAATTCGCGGTATTCCAAAAACGGCGCTTCCCACTTGCTTTTCTCATATCTGAAAAACTTATCCATATATGATTTCAGCACCATGACAGCGTAGTCCTCAGCGGCAAACAGTTTTTGAACGGAATCGATTTCAAGATGCTTTTTTGGTATTTTCAGAGCATACCAACCGTCGGCAGAGAGAATGCCTGCCAGCTTATCTTTTTCGAGACAAATATTGTAATATCCCTTTTCGTTTTTGTATTCAATCCAAGCCTCAAAAATGCGCTGATAATTCATGTACCGAATGGTTTCCTGCGGGAGCGTGTGCTCTTCGGACTCGGAAACAATATGAAAGCTATCCTGAGACTCGATCGTTTGTATTTTGCTGCGGCAATCAATAACGGTTTTGCTCTTGAGCAAATATCGCATGAAATCATCATCGGGAGCATCCAAAATCAACCGTTTCGCCTGCTTTTTAAAGTTGATTCCCTTCTTGACGCGAATCACCTTCAGCTTTTTGCTATTTTTGTCATAGCGTTTGATAACCGGCAGATTGATCTCAACAGGCTTGCTTTCGGTGGGTGCTCCTTCCTCTTCGAGATAGCTTTTGAATTCCTCCATATACTGCGCTTTGATGCCGAAAATCGTCAGTGTTTCGAGCTTTTGGATATAGTCGGGAATTTTTACATTGGTATAATCAAGCTGATTGGTGCGTTTCAAGCAGCCCATATATCCCTTTAAACGAACGCCGCGCCCAAACAACTGGATCGCCTGAGACCCCTTGCCTTTAGCAAAGTTTATCAATCCCATGGTAGAAACGCGCCAGCTGTTCCAGCCCTCCGTAAATTTACGCGAGCCGATCAGAATGTTGATATTTGAATTGCGCCGGTTGATCGCCTCAAAGAGTGAATCCGATTTGAATTCGTTGGTGTGCGTAACAATATCGTCATAGCTTTCCTTTAGGCTCTTTATCAGCTTTGCAGGTTCACCGACGTTGATCACACCGAAATACTCGCCGTACTCTCCGATTTTCAAACCGATTTCGCCGCTGACCTGACTCAACAAATCCAGATGCAGGCGCGGAGAGTCGGAAGATGATTCACAATTAAAAATACATTTCAACAAATCGGAATACAGCAATTCTCCGTCCGGCTGATTCAAAACCACACGCAGCGGTTCAAAATCACGATAAAACAAATCGTGCGCATTATTTCCGGCGACAAGACCCGTCTGATCGTTCATCACAGCATTCAAATCGGCTATTGTATCCCGTTTGTTTTTGATCAGATTATCGAGGAAGCAAATGACCTCTTCCACGTCAGTCAAATCCTCATTCTTAGTAGAATTGTTCACGCGATTGCCGACAAAAATCAACAGCGGCTTTTCAATGGAAAAAGGCTTATAGTCATCATGCTTTACTTCAAACAGCTTTAACTGCTGATAGAACGACATCAGGCAGCCTGTCAGGTAAATGCGCTTGTGGCTTTCCTCAAACGCTTCACGCAGATTATAGATGCGATAATCCTTTCCGTAGCCGTCGGAATAAAAGTATTTGTAGGAATAATCCATAATAATGGATTTTCCGTATTCCTCCATCAATTCCCTGTCGGCTTTTTTCGAGGATTCGGGCTTGAGCACCTGTTTAAAGGTTGCCGAATATTCAAAGGCAAAGCCCTCGGCGGAGAGCTTGGAACGGTAATCATACCAGATGTTGCCCGACAAACCGCGGTGACCCTCATCTACCAAAACAAGGTTGTTTTGCTCAAAGCTGTCAACAGCGACGGTCTTTACCTTGCTGTCATCCTTGAGCTTGTTGATATCAATGACAACGACATCCTCACGCTGTTTCGCAAAGCCGGCATCCTTCTCAAACAGAGCTGCCGAAAAGGAGGATTCGAGCAAATCGCCCAAATGCTGCTTGCTCATGCCCTCGTTCGGCGTCAACACGATGATCTTGTTCAGGGACAATCTGCTGTTCATGCGCTTGGCAAGCTTGAAATAATGGATATATTGCAGGATGTTGACGTGCATGATCAGGGTTTTGCCGCTGCCGGTAGCGGACATAAACGCAACCTTGTTGAGCTTTTCGGGCACGAACGTTTCAAAACACACTCTGCCTAAGCTCTCTGTTTCAAGCTGTATTCTGAAAGCGTTCAAGCTGTCGCAAAAGGCATTGACGTCCGAAAAATAGCTGTCAAGATACATCTCGGTAAAGAGCAAAGAAATGTATTGGAAATACTTCCATTTGACGCCGCCGCGTTTGGCGCCGATGCTGTCGGTGTGACGGCAGATATTTTCATCATACTGACGCAGCTTGTCCTCGTTGATTGCCACGCCCTTGATTTTGGCTGTTAAAATGATTTCTTCAATAAAGTAGGTATAGCCGTTTTGGTTTCGTCCTTCGTATTCATGAGAATTCAATCGCTTGCCCAAATCTGCTAAGCGCTCAATTCCGATAACGCGAAGAAAGTATTTGAACAGTATCAGATATTCTTCAAACCGCAGCGGCTCCTGTTGCTTTTTTCTTGCCATAACACTCACTCTGTTTCTTCAAACATACGGCGTTTGAATTCTGTTTCCGTCATGACGACCTTCCATATTTCCTTGTCTGTGCGCAGGTTTTCAAGGTTATTATCGCCGTTGACAAAAATCACGTCGTACTCCCTGTCCAGCGGATTGATGCGGTGCTTGAGAAAATAGGCGTCAAGCGCCGCGTTGGATTCCACCGTATCGGGAGTAACGATACGCCAGATCACAAGGGCGCGGTCGCCGTTCGGCAGGGTTCCCTCGATCTGCATAAAGGCGAATTTACCGCTGCGGTCGGGAACCAGCTTAACCGCGCCGTCGTATTCGCCGTCAGCGTCTTTGACCGTCTTAAAATATGTGACACTGCTTTGACGGATGACCGACAAACCGATCAAATAATTGAAGGTCTCGCAGAGGTCAACGTTACGCAGCCTGCTCTCATTCTTTTCAGTGATTTTCATTTTGTAGTCAAAGGGATTGCCGAACGCAGCAACATTCAGCAGGCTGCCCTCGGTTTCAAGATCGATCATATAGCGGATCAGATAATCGTCTCCAAACAGAGAAAGCAGGCCTGTTTCTTCGCTGTTGAATTCAATATTGGACAAAGCGTCCTCGTAGCTTTCCAAGCGCATATATTTGATGATTTGTGAAACGCCCGTATCACGGTTTTGCGGCTTGCCTTTCTTCCAATTAGCGGAATAGATGACCTTTTGCATACGGGGTTTTGTAACAGAATCAAAGTATTGTCCCATTTCGACAAGGATGTATTTTCTGTTTCCACTATCCTTTTTGTTTAGGTTTATTGTTGCGTGTCCTGTAGTCGCTGATCCTGCAAAATAATCCAAAACAGTAGCATTCGGTTTTGCTAAACCAATCATCCCCAACATATCTTCAACATTATATACAGATTTTGGATACGAAAAAGAACAATTTGGCAAAATATCCTTCAATAGTTTTGTGCCATATTCAGTTGCAGAGTACCTTTTGTCATCCCAAAAAGTAACAGGCGAAACCCCTGATTCATTTGGTCTAAATTTATAATAGACTTGAATTCCACTTTTTTGACGAATTGCATAGAATTGAGAATAGTCTTTCTTCACATTTTCCCAAGACCAGCGCCAGTTTTTTTCTGTGCCATCATCAGTTATCGGATAAACCACACTCTCATTTAGATTTGCCTCTTCCAATATATCCCAAAGATTTGTTGTTTCATTCCATCTCATCTCAGGCACACGAATCTGCAAATTTTCATTATCCACATAAATTGGATACCATTGGCGAATGCCATCTTCACGATTCGAGTTTGATCCTTCTCTTCGGAAATTTCTTTGCTCATAAGCTCCATTTTCATCAGTTTTATCGTAACGTTTAGCCTGTTCTTCTGTCCTTTCAACCTTAGAAATTTTAGCATCTTCACTATTACGAAATACCAAAGCGTATTCATGGGACAATGCAAATCCGCCGTCTCTTGGACGACCCGATGGATTAATTCTTATTGCAATAACACCTGCGTTTTGACTTCGTCCAAAAACCTCCTGAAGGAGTGCATACAATTCTTTAAGTTCATATTCATCAATAGCAGTACATTGAATGCTGGTATTTTGAAGTAACTTTCTACCTTCAACTATTCTATCATTCATTAACGCAAGCCAAGATGAATGCTCGTAGTTGTTTTTATAAAGGATTTTGCTTGCATCCGTATTAAATGGAGGATCAATATAAATACAATCCAACTTATTAGAATAATGACTATTTAAAAAAGAAAGCGCATGAAAATTATCCCCGTTTATCATCAACCCATTCGTCTGCTCGTCCAAATCATCAACGCTTGCCACCAGACGGTTTTTAAAATCATCGCAGAAGTGTTTGGTATCAATCAGCAGGTTTTGATTTTCACGCAGGAATTCTATGCTCGGCGGATCGGTGAAGGCGCAATGTGTTAAATCGCCCTCGATTTCATCGACGGCGTACATTTCGATCCATTCCTGCACTTGCTCTGGATTGGCGATGATTTCGGGGTAGAAGCGCTCATCCACCTTATCGAGCGTCATGCACCAGTTGGTCTCCACGACAAACTTCTTTTTGAGCCAAAGCTTTTTCTGGAAGTTTTCGATCTGCGCCAAAAAGTCTATGATTACATTGCCGACGCGCTTGACCGCCTTGATCTTTGCCAGATAGGTTTCTACGCTGCGCTCGCTGTCGGTGTCGAGGTCGTCAAGGTGCATGATTTCATTTTTGATATAAAAATCCAATTCACGGCGCAAAAATCCGCCTAAGTCCTTATGAATAAAATAATCAAAGGTATTCTTGGCAACATAGGCGTTCAGGTGCTTCTGCATCAACGTCGTCTGCTTTTTCTTATCAGAAGAAACGACCGCCAGCAAAACCGCTATCTTTTCCTTGTGCTCCCTGATTAGATACGCCGTAATGGCGTTATAGTTGAGCTCGTCATAAACCTTCTGAGCCTTTTTATCCTCGGGGATGTCATAGACAAAGCGGATGATCAACTCCTTGCTCTCATCGTCATATTCAAAGGTTTTGAGATCGGGATATTCCTCGCTTCCCTGAAACAGCATAAAGACGCGCTTGGCGTCCTTGGCTTCTTTATTGTTATTCTGCTCGGTGGTGGCGTCTACCAGTCGGAAATGGACGGTGTAATCATCCGCCTTAAAGGTGTAATCCTTAAAGTTTTCGCTGGTCTTGATATAATACTGATCCTGATTCGCCCAGTAGAGCTTTACTTCCTCGCCCTCATACGGGATCGCGTAAACGCCTTCCTTGTAACGGCGCTTAGAGATGAAATCGCCCTCGTCATAATAGCGGTTGAAGAAAGAAAACAGCGCGGAATAGACGTCTGTTTCCAGTGCTGACAAATCGGTACCTTGCGCCAGCTTTTTCTGCAAGGCGGCATATTGCACGTACAGCTTGGGAACGTTTTCGATCTCCATTCCCAAATCATCGCACTTCTTTTTCAGCTCCGCCATCTCCTTGCGGACAGCATCGCTGTTGTCCGCAAACGGTGCAAGTGTTTCCCGGACGCGCTTGGGCAAGCCCTCGGTCAGAAAGGTCTCTATTTCTCTTTTTCGGATATTCATAATGCGATAGATACCAAAATCCAGATCGGATTTATCTATCTCGAATATGCCTTTCATCAGATTGATAAATCTGTCAAGCTGCTCGCTCATGTGTTTCACCTCTACTGTATTTGCCAGGAAACAATAAAAATATCGACCGATTGCGTATGCTGAACCTTTCGTCTGTCAAGCTCTTCCAGCATCGTTCTGCGCTTTTCGCTGACTTCATCCTCGCGGTCAGAGCCTGTTTAAAATCTCCTGATAAGTAAAGATACAAAAGCAAGAACAGTCATTTGTAAAGAAACAGAGAGTTTCCTTTCACAGTTTTTCCATAAACGGCGATATTTTTCAAGCCATCCGAAAGAGCGTTCCACTATCCATCTTTTCGGCAAAACAACAAATTGATGGAGTTCATTTCGTTTGACAACTTCCACTTCGGCAGAGCATAATTCTTTGACGGCATTGGCAAAATTTTTACCTGTATAACCTCCGTCAACCAGAAACTTTTCTACTTCGGACAAATCATCAAGATGACATTTTATCATTTGAACCGCACCATCTCTGTCTGTCACATTGGCACATGAAATATATATGGCATGAGGAAGTCCTATTGTGTCAACGGCTATGTGAAGCTTGATACCTGACACCTTTTTGCCCGCATCATAGCCCTTTTCTTCTGCTGTATCTGCATTTTTGATACTTTTTGAATCTATAATTCCCATCGTTGCCTTGTCTTTTTTCATTGCATCATTGCGTACCATTTTTACCAATTTTTTTTAAAACTTTTTCGAGAATACTTGGTTCGGAATCGTTCTCTCCTTTGAATGACCATACTCGAAAATAGTAGTAACACAACTGCCACTTTGGAAAATCAGACGGCAGCATCCTCCATTGAATACCACCCTTTACCACATACAAAACGGCACAGAATACATCGTATAAATCTATCTGGCATGGCTTGGTTTTCTTTTTAGCCCCTTCCAGTTCCTCTCTTATGATTTCAAATTCTTTTCTGCTTATATCGCTCGGATAGTTATGCATTTCTGTTCCCTCTTTACTATTTTTGCTCTATTATATTCCTTTCGGAAACTTTTTTCAAGATTTTAAACAGGCTCTCAGCCAGCTCAATGCGCTTTTTACGCTTGATTTTTCCCAGCTCTTGTATCTTTTTCATGATTTTTGCTTTTTCGCCAAGGTTTTCCGCTTGGCGCGACAAACGCTCCTGCTCCCTGATTTGACGCTTGACGGTATCGAGCTCTTTTTCTATGGAGGTGATCAGGTCGTTTTCCCACCTGAAAATACGCTCCTCTTCTTCTTTGAAAAAAGCCAAATCTCGGCTTTCCAAGGACTGGAGCTTGCTTTTGATGTGCTGACCCGAATTTGCGGCGAGCTTTTTTACCGCTTCGGAAGAAGTGCTGAACGGCGTTTCCGTACCGCCGAGGAGGAACAATTTTTCACATTCCTCCTGTGACAAAAATCTTCCGTCATCGGTAAACGCCGTGAAAAGGCAGTAGTTTTCATCGTCAAAAGCCGACACCCGAAGCTGTGTCAAAATCAGATAGCCCAATTTCCCTCTTAAGGATTCGGGAACCGTTACGGAAATCGGCGACAGGTCTTCTCTGAAAATGACGCCGCCGTTTTCTGTAGGAATTTCCATTGCCTGATGAATCACATACTGTCCCAGCGGAGACGAAAGACGGTAAGGGATCCCGTCAGTCAGCTTGGATAGCATTTCATATCTGCCTTTGGCACAATTCGGTATCTGCTCGATCAGCTCAAAGGAATACCGTTCATCATCAAAAACGGCTTTATCGGATAATATATATTTGGTCAGCTCCCAAAAAGCTAATTCATATCGGTTCAGAAACGCGCCTGTTTCCTGCTTGGCAAGCTTCAGCTTTTCCTGAACATCAATGTCAAAATTCTCCAACACCTCATTGATGGTGTTTTCGATTTTATCGTTTATCTGCTCCTGCAAATCATTTTGGAGCTTTTCAAACGCCATATTGATTTCTTCTTCCGTCCGGCACTCCTGATAAATCTGCCAGATGCGTTTTTCAAAATCAATTGCGTCAGCGTGTCCTAAGATGTCATCCGACGCCCCGAATACATCGTTGAATAAATGGAATTTTTCATTCAGCAGACCAAAAACACGCTTGTCGGCATAGTTGCGCTCGTTGACAAAATTGACGACGACTACATCGCACTTCTGACCGTAACGATGGCAGCGACCGATCCTCTGTTCAATCCTTTGCGGATTCCATGGCAAATCATAGTTGACGACCAATGAACAGAACTGTAAATTCAAGCCTTCCGCCGCCGCTTCCGTCGCAATCATAATTTCCGCATGGTTACGGAAATAATCTATGATCGCTGCACGCTTATCGGCGGCTTTGATACCGCTTATTTTGCCTGTTCCGTAGTTTTCGCGGCACCAATCGGCATATATACGGTTTGATTCCTCGGTATTATTAGAGCCGTTGAAGGTGACTATTTTACCGCGGTATCCGTTATCCGACAGATAGTCAAATAAGTATTTCTGCGTTCTGGTTGATTCGGTAAAAATCAGAGCCTTTCTATTTGCTCCGATAGCCGGTAAGGCGCAAAAGGATTTTTCCAAAGCCAATAACAATGCTTCCGATTTGGAATCGTGATTGATGCGTTTAGCAGTTTCGATAAAGGATTCGATAGTCGAAATCTCTGTTTTGAGTTTCTCTATATCGATTTGGCTCTCCGATTCCTGATTATCTGAGTAGTCTTCGTCAAAGTCCTCCGAAAAAATTTCCATTTCCTCTTCCGATATATAATCAGAAATCTGCGGTGCTTTTGCGTTCTCATTCGCTAAAAGAGATACCAGCCGTTCACGTATGGTTGTCAGTGTTCCGATCAAAGCATAAGTTGACGATGCTAATATTTTTCTAATGATCATCGTCGTCAGCATTCTTTGCTGAGTCGGAACAGAATAGACGTCTTCTCTGCGAAGAAAATCGGATATTTCATTATAAAGCTGCGTTTCTAAGTCCGTGGAATCAAACTGCTGCGTTATCGGCAATCTTTTCGTATAATTGATATATTCTGTAACATCCTTACGCAACGTCCTTTTATAATAAGGCTTCATGCGGTAACGCAAATCTGTTATGTTTTCATCGTAAACATACTCGCTGCGAAAAGAACGTGCATCACCAAAAATATTATCGTCAATGATGCTGGTTAACCCGTAAAGCTCCATCAATGAATTCTGGAAAGGCGTCGCAGTAAGCAAGAGCTTTTTTACGTTGCACAGTGCATCTTTAATAGCATGAGAAGTCTTGCTGTTTTTCTTGTACACGTTCCTCAGTTTATGGGCTTCATCGATTACTGCAAGCTCAAAACCATATTGTTGGATTTCATTTTTCTTTCTTGCTGCAAAGTTATAGGAACAGATAACCGCTTTCCGCTGTTCAAACGGATTTAATCCATTACGAACATAGGTGTTATAGTTTTTAGTATCAAGTATTTCATTTGCGATGCCAAACTTTTCTGTCAACTCAAAGCTCCATTGCTTTCTCAACGTAGCGGGACAGATGATGAGGATTTTTCTTTTTCCCGTTGCCCAGTATTGACATATAACCAGTCCCGCTTCAACAGTTTTTCCTAAACCAACTTCATCGGCCAGCATTATTCCTTTTGAAAGCGGAGATTTAAACGCAAACAAAGCAGCCTCAATTTGGTGTGGATTGATATCAACCGAGGCATTCAACAGTGACTGACTGATGCTGTCAATTTGATCGCCGATAGATTGTTGGGTTAACAAATAGGCATAGTATTTTGCATGGAATCGGGTAATCAACACTCAC
>Ga0256872_10000512_pt1 | contig 11160 bp, 7 predicted proteins | sample RumenRJG_08RNA_FD_186119 | JGI IMG/M metagenome (GOLD analysis project Ga0256872, IMG submission 186119) | Metatranscriptome of bovine rumen microbial communities from Lethbridge, Alberta, Canada - Rumen RJG_08 (Metagenome Metatranscriptome) | ecosystem: Host-associated > Mammals > Digestive...
CTGGTCTTTTTTGCAAGCTTTGCTTGTGAATTATTCGGTGAACGTGAACGGAATCGTAACCGTCGTGTTACCGGACTTCACCTTGCTGAAGGTCCAGCGGCTAACTGCATTCTTGACTTCGGAGTCGAATTCTGCGAAACCGGTCGTCGAAGAAACAGTGGAGATGCTGATGATTTCGCCACCCGGAGCGATCGTGAACTTCAAGGTAACCTTACCCTGGAATCCCGGCTTCTTCTTCAGGCACTTGTTATAGATGTGGCGAAGACCCGGAGTACGCTGGCGGACAACCTTCATGATGTCTGCAGCGGAACGAGAACCACCACCGGCACCCATGTCGATATCGCGCATAGACGGAGTCTTGATGGAACCCTTAGCCTTAGTAGCGATACCACCGCCACCACCGCCAAGGAGACCTGCAAGGCCGTCACCGATACCACCGGAACCACCTTCTGCGTAACCTTCATTGAAGCCACCATTAGCCTTACCGCGACGGCCACCGAGAACGGTCTTACCCGTAGTCTGGAGACCAGCGACGTCCTTGAGCACCTTATCGATGTCCTTGGTGAACTTCTGGTTCTTCATCAAGTCATAAGCAGCAGCAGAGGCATTCTTGGTCTGAGCAGTGAGGAGCTTGAGCACGCCGCGAGTCTGCGGAGCGTTCGGCTGACCCTTACCGCGCGGCTTACCACCGCCACCAGCTTTCTTACGAGGCTTCTTCGGTTCAGGCTTCTTCTTTTCTTCCTTCTTTTCTTCCTTCTGCTCAATCTGCATGGAAGTAGTAAGGTCCACGGAATCAGCGTTGTCGAATACGACTTCAGCAACGACCTGTTCGTACATGGAAGCCCAAATACACATAGCCAAAGCGATCACAAGAGAGACACCGGCGATTGCGCCCATCTTCTTGTCGGATTCCGGCATGAGCGACGCAATAAACGGATCTATGTTCTTCTTTGCCATTGATTATTCCTCCCCGCCGTTCTTTTCCATCACGGCGAATGCGATATTCGTGTATCCGGAGAAGCCGCAAGTGGCCATGACCTTATACATCGCATCATACGGGATGTTCTTGTCAATCTGGACAATGATGTGACCAGCTTCGTCAGCAGGAAGGCCCATCTTGAGAGCATGTTCCTGTTCGATAGCGCGACGGTCCTTCAGGATTTCGTCCACCTTCGTAACGAGGAGGTCTTCCTGAGCGAGAACGTCAGCGGTCGGCACGACCTTTTCATTGTCAACGATAACGTAGTTAGCATCGACCACGACAGTCAAAGAAACTTCCTTCGGCTGGACCTTGGAGGTCGAGATCGGAAGAATCAAGTTTTCTGCCTGGGTCAAGAGCTGACCTTCAGCGTCCATGTTCTTGATCATGAACACCAAGATGATGGTCATCATGTCCATCATGGACGTTAAGGAGAAAGGTACGTCTTCGCTATACTTACGAGATTTTCTAGCCATGATTAACCTCCCAACTTTGCAAGGTTGATCTTGCTGAAACCAGCTTCCTTAGCACGGTCCATGAGCTGGATGATCTTGTCGAACTGAGTGTCGTCGTTTGCAACGATGATGATGTTATCAACGTCGTCCAAGTCGATGAACTGAGTATGGATTGCGATCAAGTCCTTAGCAATGAGATCGTATGCGGAGAGCGGATAAACCATTGTCTTGTCGCCCGGCTTGAGAGTACGGGCAGAGTTCGGCTGAAGCGTTGCAACAGCCATGCCCGGAGTCGGAGCCTTGAGAGCGGCCGGCTTCTGCAAACCCATTGCGCCTTCACCCGGAAGGGACAAGAAGTTGTTGGCACCGTCTACGTAAGCACTGTCGGCATGAGCTTCTTCAGCACTACCGTCGTTCTTGTAGGCAGCCCAGATGACCTTACCCGGGTCTTCTTCAGATTCTTTCTGAATAGCCCAGAGTTCGATGGTTTCGATTTCGTAGAGATACTTCTCTTTGTCCATTTCGGAACCATCTTTGCACTTCGGTCCATGTCCACTTTCAACAGCCGTCTTGACGTCTTCCATCGGATACGTAACGAGCTGAGCATCAGACTTGCAACGGAACGTCCACATTTCCTTGAAATAGACGTTCGGCTGGAAACCACCGCGTGCACCGATAACAAGGTAGTTGTTAGCGATAGCGAGTGACAAGTTCAATGCCTGCTCATCAGGTGGAGGCGGCACGTCATTGTCCATGATCATCTGGCTGCGTTCAGGCAGGTTCACTTCGACAATGGCGAGTTTGGAGAAAGCAGTCATGGTCAAAAGCATAGGAATCAAGATGGTGAACAAGCCCATCGCCGGAAGCAAATCCGGTTCTTCGACCTTTCCTGGTTTCTTGATATTTTTTGCCATGTTTATTTAAACTCCAGTTAAAATTAAACTCTCTGATTGATTATGCGAGGGAGTTGATAATCTTGAGGCCCTTTTCTTCCATTTCCTGGATGAGGCGTTCGGAGTTCATGTTGAGAAGACCAACGATAACGAGGAGCGGAACTGCAGAGAGAAGTCCGAGGAGCGTAGTACCCATAGCGATAGCAATACCATCAGCAAGAGCCTTAGCACGTTCAGAAGCCGGCTTGTTAGCAACAGCGTCGAATGTGTAGATCAGACCGTAAATCGTACCCATAAGTCCGAGCAACGTGGAGATGGAAGCCATAACGGAGATGATGGAGATGTAGCGAGTGAGGCGCGGAGCTTCAGTGAGGAACACAGCGTCAGAAGCAGCAGTCATCAAGTCACGAGCCTTGTCTGCATCCTTGCAATTGAGCTTAGCAGCGACGATAGCGTCCATAACCTTAGCGATCGGGAGCTTGGAGCTCTTAGCGAACTGGAGAGCCTGTTCGAGCTGGTTCTGCATGACGAGCTTACCGAAATCGGCCATGAACTTACCGCGGCCCTTGGAGCTCTTAATCATAATGTAGGTAACACGTTCCAGGGAGAAGCCAAGGCCGATGATGAACACGACCAAGATGATCCACATGAACTGGTAACCATCAGATTCAGGGCTGAAGGATTGAAGCAATTTAGACATTAGAGACTCCTTTAATTGAGTTATTGTTTTTGTTGTTTTTGATAATCTTCGTTCATATTTATTTTTTTTTAGAGCGTTGTGGGAGATTTTAGTAGTAAAACTTTCTTTACCGCTAGGCAATCGCCCTCAAGCCCAATAAAATAGGGGAATCCCATGAACTAGGATTCCCCGTAAAATAGTTTTTACCGCTATTTCTTCTTGCCTTTTTTAGCCTTTTTCTTGGCTTTCTTGGCTTCAGACTTAGCCTTCTTGCCCTTCTTGGACTTCTTGGAGGTCTGTTCAACGGCTTCTTCATCGCTAGAAGATTCAGAAACAGCTTCTACGCCTCTTTCGGAAGCCGGGATAAGGCTCGGGTTAGCGGTCCATTCCTTGAGCTTGGCGAGTTCTTCTTCAAGCTTTGCACGATCGTCCTTAGTTTCCTTGACGATGTTGCGGAATGTAGCAACCTTTTCTTCCAAGGTCATAGCGTCAGACTGTTCAATCTGTTCGATACGGGCCTTCAACTTGAAGTAGGTCGGGTCAGCGAACAGCGTGGACGGGTCGAACTTTTCGATCTTGGTGTTGAGATCTTCGTTAGCTTCGTCGAGCTTTCTCAAGGTTTCGTAAAGCTTGGAGGTCCATTCGTTATCGATACCGTAGTGAGCAGATGCCTTGATACCGGTAGCGCACTGCGGGATAGCAAGCTGCTTAGCGGCGTCAGAACGGCTATTCAATTCTTCACGGTAGGCTTCCAAGTCTTCGTGGGCAGCCATGATAGCGTCATCCTTCACCATGCCCTGACCGACGTATTCACGGACGATCAAAGCACTATCCGGAAGCGGAGAATTAGCGAATGCATCAGCAACTTCGACGAACACAGCGCAGCCCTGGTAGTACATTTCGATGTAGCCCATTTCTGCAGCGATCACGTCCTTGTTGTAGAAGCCCTGGTCACGAGCGAGGTCGATGTTCTTCTGGAAGATCGGACGAGCCTGTTCGTAGTAAGACGGGAGCTGTTGCACAATGCCGATGCGTTCTGCAAACTTTTCTTCTTCCTTCTTACCGTTGAGCTGCTGTTCACGAATCTTTGCAGCCATCGTCACGAAGAGCATACCCATCTTGTTGGTGGCACGGAAGGTCCACTTTTCAGATGCGTAGGCAGCAGACTTGGAGTAGTGACCCATAGCCTTCTGGAGGGTTTCAACCAAGCTCTTGATGATCTTGGCCTTTTCCTTTTCCTTGCCCTTCAAGACAACCGGAGTCATCTTGTTGTATTCCTGTTCACCCATATAGAATGCAGCTTCAGCCGGGATAGCAGCATCTGCGTTCTTGATCTGCAAGCCGTACTTGTCGTAGGCTTCGAGAGTCTTCTTATAGTATTCGACAGAGCTTTCTTCATCCTTGACATTGCGGTAGGCACGGGCGATACCGATATAAGCGGCAATCAGCTTTTCCTTGTCTTCCTGATACATTCTGATGAAGTTCGTGTATTCCTGGATAGCCTGCTTCCAGTTCTTAGCATTGGCGTATGCCATCGGGATTGAGAAGGCAGCGTCAACAGCGTAAGAGCTCTTCGGATAGTCGCGGACGAGGTCCTTGTTACAACGGATAGCTTCGTTAGTCATCTTAGCTTCGTCATAGCTCAAGCATGCGCTATAGAGGAAGGACGGAGTTTCTTCGTTCTTCGGGTAACGCTTGTAAGCAAGTTCGAAGGTAACAGCAGCCTGCTTCTTATCCGGGATGGAATCGTAAGTCTGAGCGGCAAAACCAATTGCCTGGAATGCCATGGAATCCTGCGGGAAGTTGTCGGTAATGAACAAGAACGTCTTGGCGGCCTGAACCGGCTGCTTGTCCTTCTTGTAGTTACTTGCAGCACGCAAGATACCCTTAATCGTAAGCGGAGACTTGGCGTAGCTCTTCGGGAGGAGCATGAAGGTTTCAGCAGCCTTCTTGTACTGGTTGGTAGCTTCGTAAGCTGCAGCAGCTTCGAAGATAGCCTTGTCAGCAATGTCGATGTTCGGATAGCGCTTCACGAGGTCCAAGTAAGCCTTGGCACCAGCTTCGTTCTTGCCAGCCTTGACAGAGGATTCAGCCTTCTGGAAGAGGACGTAAGCGATAGCCTTTTCGATTTCAGCAGCCATGGAGTCGTTACGAGTTTCCTTAGCCTTGTACTGCTTGAGGAGCCATTCAAATTCGGTGAGAGATTCATCGAGCTGATTGGATTCAAGGAGAGACTGAGCAAGCATACGGCTGATGAGCAAAATGTACTGGTGCTTCGGGAAGTCCTTCTTGAGCTTGCGGAGGACGTTCACAGCAACACTGAACTGCTTTGCATCGTAATGAACGATAGCGGCGTTGTATGCAAGTTCTGCAGCTTCCTTGTTCTTGCCGAACTTAGCCATGTACTTATCGACCTGGTCGAAGTAAGCCTTGGTTTCGGGCAAGTTGTATGCCTGGACGGCATCATCGTTAGCCTTGGTCTTACGAGCATTTTCGCGAGCCTGGTCCATCATGAGAACGGCGTTATAACCAGCTTCATCCTTCGTGAGGAGGTTGCCGGAACCCATTTCGCGACGGCCGTAGCGAGTCGTATCGGTTTCAACAATCCAGTTGAACATCTTGGCAGCGTTAGCATGCTGACCCATTTCCTGATAGACGAGAGCGAGGTTGATGTGAACCTTGTATTCGTCCCAGGTCGGTTCCTTGGCATAGCGCTTCAAGAATGCTTCATAAGCTTCGATAGCCTTGGCATACTGTCTCTTGCCGCCTTCGATATCACCTTCCTTGGTGAGCTTAGCAGCCTGAGCGTGGTGATACTGCGGAATGTCGAGCATAGCGCCACGGATAGCCTTTTCAGCGTTCTTCACAGATTCCGGATACTTCTGGTTCTTCTTGTACCAGGAAGAGTTACGGTCATGGTCCTTGTTCTTCATACCGATACGGTAGTAGACAGAGTCCTTGAACGGAACCTTCTTGTCCTTCAAGAAAGCTTCAGCTTCCTGGACACCACCACCTTCCAAGTCAGAGAAGGAGGCTGCCATGAAGTCCATTGCTTCAGGACGCAAGTCCTTCGGATACTTACCGGCGTCAGCACCGACGATGTAGTCGTAGTACTGCTTAGCAGCGATTTCGTATTCGGCAGTGTTATAGTAAGATTCTGCCAAGTGGTACATGGCAAGAGCAGCTTCCTTACCCGTGAGGTTCTCGAAGCCAGTCACCTTCTTATAGGCGGAGATAGCGTCCTTGAACTTGCGGTTCATGAAGTGGTATTCAGCGATACGGAGCCATGCCTTCGGCACGAGACCGTTATCCGGGAAGTCCTTGACAAGCTGCATACGGAGCTTGTATGCCTTGTCATCTTCACCACTAGCTTCCTGCACAGCAGCAGCCTGGTAAAGCACGACAGGAGCCTTGTTTTCCTTCGGATACAAGTCAATGTATTCAAGGAAGTAGCCCAAGGACTTCTTATGATCGGCCTTCGGGAACTGATTGATGTTAGCGCACTTTGCCGGCTTGTTATCACGGTCAGCGCACCATGCAACATCTTCTTCGTACTGAGCCTGGATATCCAGGAACTGCTTTTCTTCGAGCAAGAACTGATAGTGACCAAGCTGTTGCAAAGCAGATGCGCAACGGTTACTAATCTTGCCCTTGCAGCGTTCTACCTGACGTTCCCACTGGGCAATAGCATCGCGCATGCCAGCTTCATCGAGACCGCCAGAACGGCAAGCCTGTTCTGCCTGGTTCTTAGCAACTTTATAGGAACTGGCGCACTGTTCATAGCCAGAATTACCCTTACCAATGGACTTGCACTTTGCAAGCAACTTCTTAGCTTCGGCCGTTTTTTCTTGACACGGATCCGATGCAGCAAATGATGTTCCGACCATGGAGCAAACAATTGCTGAGACGAGCAAAAGATTTTTCATCGTTCTCTATCCACCTATGATATCATAAAAATAAAGGGAAAAACCCGGATTACTCCAGGTCTTCCAAATCTCCAGCAGGAGAAGATGTGCTTCCACCAGCACTTCCACCGCCCATGCCGCCGCTAGCCTTGGTCTTGACAGTTGCCAAGGTAAAGCCTGCGTCTTCCAAGATACGCTTACGGTTGGATTCGAAGCGGTCACTCTGGATAGATCTCTGCATGAAGGATGCGTAATCTTCAATAGCTTGGTTAGCCTTGTTGAATGTCGGACGCAAAGCTTCGCGCTTGCTTTCCACACGCGGAGTCGGCAGCTGACGAGCAAGATCCAAGGCAAGAACCTGGACAGAGTCGAATTCGCTCTGCATTGCATCGTAAGCCTGACGAGCGCTATCGCGAGCAGCGACAGAAACAATCGGCTGTTCCGTGCGCTTTTCAGCCTGAGTCAAAGCTTCAATTGCACCCTGATAATCTTTCTTCATGAAGTGGCAGTAACCAATCACGAGGTAAGCTTCAGACACAAGGAAGGATTCCGGAAGGTTGGAAATGATCCACTTTGCCGGCTTCATAGCTTCATCCGGCTTGTTGACCTTGAGGAAGGACCATGCGATACCGAGCATAGCTTCGTCGAACACCGGAGATTCCTTCTGGACCTGACCATACATCTGAGCGGCAGCTGCGATGTCCGGCTTTTCACCAGAGAAGAAGAGGTGGCCGAGCTTAACTCTTGCAGCATCCTGGAGGTCGCGTTCAGACTGGTTGGAAACCGGCTGTTCCGTAATATCGCGGAAGCAGTTTTCAGCTTCGTCGAACTTGCCCATACGGCTGTTAGCAATACCCATGGTATAGCGAGCGTAGAAGTAGTTGGCGTTACCCGGGAGGATGGAGGCGAGCAAGTCGACGCATTCCTGATAGAGGCCCTGTTCGAACTTGATCTGACCTGCAACGTAGTCAGCGTCAGCCTTCACGTCACTTTCACCAAACTTCTGAGCAATGTTCTGATACTTGGTCATAGCTTCCGTGTATTTGCCTTCCTTATAGTCGATGTTCATCAACTGGAAGTGGTACTTAGCACGCTGGTCACTCTGCGGATAGCGCTTGATAGCGTCTTCGTAGACAGACTTTGCAGCCTTGTGCATACGGAGGTTTTCGAAAGACTTAGCCTTGTAGAAAGCAGCCTGGTCGACAAGGTGGAATGCCGGGTACTTGGTCTGAACCTTACCGAAGGCATAAGCAGCTTCGAGGAACTGACGGTTCAAGTACAGACGCATTGCAGCGCGGTAGTCGTTTTCAGGTTCGATCTTCAAGCGGCGATAACGTTCTTCACCAATCTTCTCTTCACGGGTATCACCGAAGCGAGAAGTCAGCTTGACATTCCACACGAAGCCACGGTTCTTCTTAGCCCAGAGGTCATCGTGAGAAATTTCGAGGTCAAGAGCGAGGTAACGGAAGATGCTGACATCCTTAACGTTGACCGTTGCGCCAATGGCCGGGTAGCCTTCCTTAGTGAAGCGAGCGCGGACACCAAGGTGAGAAGAAAGATAGTAGGTCAAGGTGAAGCTCATTTCGAGGTTAGCACCCTTACCACCTTCATCAGCATCGTGAATGATGTCGATGAAAGAGAATTCAGCCTTCATTTCGAGGAGACGGTTGAATCCGCGATAGAACAAGGACAAGTTCAAGTTCGTCGGGATCTTGTAAGCATCAGCTGCGCCCATGAACACAAACTTGAAGCTACCATCGCCATCAGCTTCGCTGACAGCCGGAGCAAGGAGGTTCTGCACGCTTGCGCCAATGAGCAAGTAACCGTACTTCGAAGAAGCAAGCGGGTTCCAGCTCAAGCCCACGTCAGCACCGACTGTGAGCTGCTTGAGTTCGTCGAACTGGTTGATGTAAAGCACATCGAGGTTGACGCCAAGGGAGAGCAAGTGGAAGAGTCTGTAAGCATAGCCGAACTGAACGGCAATTTCGCTATAGGATTCGCCACCTTCGATGGAAGCACCGTTTTCGAAAAGAGAAATGCCCCAAGTGTGCTTGTAGTCAATCGGGTATGTCAAGCTGACATATTCCTGGCTGGCTTCGCCACTAATGGTGCTAAAGAAAGCAACGCTAAGTTCGAGCTGATCAGTTTCAGAAATACCAGCGGGGTTCACATACATCGCGGTGTTGCCACCATATTCAGCAAACCAGTCATTCTGCTGATACTTATTCGGCGTGTAGGTGGCCTCTGCAAACAAAGAAGAGCTGGCTACGGCAAGTCCGAGAACGGACGTCTTGATGAAACTAGTACGCATCATCACCTACTCCTTTACTTAATATCCGTGCGGATGAACTCAATACGACGGTTCTGCGCACGTCCTTCAGGTGTTTTGTTAGAAGCAACAGGCTTAGTGTCGCCCAAGCCCTGGGTAGTCATACGGCTTTCGGCAATGCCCTTTTCAACAAGGAAGTTCTTCACAGCGTTTGCACGGTCTGCAGAGAGCGTCATGTTCTTGTCCTTGTTACCGATGTTATCGGTATGACCAATGATTTCGAAAGTAGCTTCGGGGAAGGTTTCCATGATATCGACCACCTTCATCAAGGAGATGTAGGAGTCCTGAGTAATCGTGGACTTACCAGATTCGAAGTTCACACCTTCAAGAACGAAGACCTTCTTCGGCGGCTGCGGGACTTCGTCCGGGCATCCATCGTCGTCCTTGTAGTTGTTGAGAGATTCAGGCTGTTCCGGGCAGAGGTCCACACCCTTACAGATGTGAGCGTACTGGGAAAGCATACCCTTAGCTTCAACCCACGGGTCGCAGAGACCGTCGCGGTCGTTGTCGGCATCCGGGCAGCCATCGTCGTCCTGGAAGCCATCGAAGTCTTCGGCTTCTTCAGGGCAGTTGTCAAAGCCAGAGCAAACGCCGGCGTACTTTTCGGAGAGACCTTCTTCAGAAACCCACGGATCGCAAAGACCATCGCCATCAGTATCCGGGTTACGTGTTTCTTCGACAGCTTCTTCTTCCTTAACGACGTCAGTTGCAGTAAGACCAATATCCAGCTTGCCCTTGCCGCGCTTGATCATCGGCGAGGTGGACTGGCAGAAGAAGTTCGAGTTGCCGAGAGACGGGTTGATGAACTTCGGGTCCAAGGACACGTTCGTGCGGTTCACCTTGATGAACTGGTTGAACGGGTAATAGTTCTTGTAGATGTTGTTGTATTCCACCTTCGTCTGACCGGCAGCCGGGTCAGCAAACACACCGTAGTAGTGGTTTTCCATGAAGATGTTGTTACGGGCGACCAGGTTGGTCGGTCCCTTGAGGGTCAAGCCAGAGTAGCCATTGCGGAGCACGACGTTCTGTTCGATGTAAGCATCGAGAGACTTAGCACCCCAGGCGAGAATGCCGGACCAGCGGTTGCCGTACACCACGTTGTTGCGGAGCCACGGCAGAGAAATAAAAGCACCGATACCCGTTGCGTGGTTATCGATCACATAGCAATGATGAATGTAGGGGGCAGCGTTTTCGCAAAGGATACCTTCGAGACCGTTCCTCACTGTGAAGTGCGACATTTCGGCGCCCGAAGTACCCATGACGGTCGGACCGCGACGGCCACCATCGATGATGGTAGACAATGGGTCCTCGCCCTTGAGAACAACACCCATGATCAAGGTGATGTTTTCGTTGTAAACACCGCGTTTGACAAGGATTGTATCCCCGGCATCCGCATTTCCGAGAGCATCAGCAATCTTAGCGAAATCGCCAGGCACGTTGATATTCTTTGCCATGGCGGTTCCTGAAAGAAGCATCGCCCCGGCCGTAATTAAGACCAGTTTCTTTAGGGTCATACTGCTACGTTTCTCCAATCATAGAACACTTAAAATTCGTTTAACATACGCTTGCCAGTTTGGCAAACACAAAACCCATGTGGGAATATACCTTCAAAAATGACTTTAGTCAAATACTTTTCGTCAAAAACGCCATTTTTCGTGTAAAAATTACACAGGTATAGCCTCTGGGGAATAACTTATCTGTCAATCCTCGCTCGGAAGATCGTCCTTTTCCTCCTCCTTCTTTGCACCTTGAATTGAAACGCGAATCTCTTGGCAGGTCTTCTTGATGTTCTGCAAGACCTTGCGAGCGCGCGTGCCAGCTGACTTGTTGCCGCGTTCGAATTTCTCGTATTCGCGTTTGAAATTTTCAATTTCTAGTTCGAGATCGTTTACTAAACTCATAAGCAAACTCCAAAAAAAG
>Ga0256872_10000522_pt1 | contig 11054 bp, 8 predicted proteins | sample RumenRJG_08RNA_FD_186119 | JGI IMG/M metagenome (GOLD analysis project Ga0256872, IMG submission 186119) | Metatranscriptome of bovine rumen microbial communities from Lethbridge, Alberta, Canada - Rumen RJG_08 (Metagenome Metatranscriptome) | ecosystem: Host-associated > Mammals > Digestive...
ATCGTGTTTCGGAACAGATTGCCGTAAAATGCGGCGTTCGGAATTGCCGAAAGTTCTTGTTTTATGGGAATGGTGTTGTTGGGATGCTGGGGCCGCAAGGTTCCATCCGTGCGCATATTTTACTTTGGAGTTGGAAATTGAGCGAAGAGAACAAAGAGGACGTTGAGAATAAAAAGACACCTGAGGTTCCGGAAAAGAAAGGCGACGGGCAGGAGGGCGAGCAGAAAAAAAGCGGCGAGCCGGACCCGTACAATTTCTTCCGGCTTTCGACCGACCCGAACGACGGCGGGAAGCCGGACGATGACGGGCCGAGGCGGCGCAGACCGTTCCGGTTCCCGTTCTGGGGGATGCTCGTCGCCGTCGTGACCGTGCTCGCCTTCGTGAATATGTTCATAATGCAGAAGCCGAGCGAGCCGCTCATAGATTTCTCCGAATTCAGGCAGCTCATCGAGGACGGGCGCATCGTCCAGGTGGAGCTCGGCGAGAGCGTGTTCGTCGGATACGGCCCTGTCGAGGTCTCTGCCGCGGAGCCGTCTGCCCCTGCCGCGGATGATTCGGGAAAGGCTCAGGCGCAGGAAATCCTCCGCGGGCTCCCGCTTTTCAGGGCGCAGCAGCGCCAGGAAATGACGAACAGGAAAGTCTACCGAACGAACGGCGTTCTCATCGCGAAGTTCATCGAGCTTCTTGACGAGAAGGGCGTGCAGTACAAGTTCGTCACGAAGCAGACGAACATAATCCTCCAGATTTTCATAAACATTCTCCCGTTCCTGATAATCCTCGCGATTTATTTCTTCATGTTCCGCAAGATGACGGGCGGGCTCGGCGGAGGAATGGGGCTGTTCGGCGCGGGCGGCTCAAAATCGAAGGCGGTGGACGAGGGAAAGGTCAAGACTCGCTTTGCCGACGTCGCGGGCGTCGATGAGGCGAAGGACGAGCTTGTCGAGGTCGTCGATTTCCTCAAGGAGCCGAAGAAATACACCGACATCGGCGGAAAGATTCCGAAGGGCGTCCTTCTCGTCGGACCGCCGGGAACGGGAAAGACGCTTCTCGCGCGCGCCGTTGCGGGCGAGGCGGGCGTTCCGTTCTTCAGCATTTCCGGCTCCGACTTCGTCGAGATGTTCGTCGGCGTCGGTGCGAGCCGCGTCCGCGATTTGTTCAAGCAGGCGCGAGAGAAGGCTCCGTGCATTGTGTTCATCGACGAGATTGACGCGCTCGGAAAAAGCCGCGTGAACGGGTTCGGCGGCGGGAACGACGAGCGCGAGCAGACGCTGAACCAGCTCCTCGTCGAGATGGACGGCTTCGAGAACGAGAAGGGGCTTATCATCCTGGCGGCGACGAACCGCGCCGACATCCTCGACCCCGCTCTCCTTCGCCCGGGGCGGTTCGACAGGCAGGTTCCGGTGGAGCGTCCCGACGTGAAGGGGCGCGAGGCAATCCTCCGCATCCACGCGAAGAACGTGAAGCTCGACGACGACGTCGATTTCGTGTCGATAGCGCACGGGACGACGGGATTTGCGGGCGCCGATTTGGCGAACGTCGTCAACGAGGCGGCGCTCCTCGCCGTTCGGAACGGAAGGCGCAAGGTGACGATGTTCGACTTCAACGAGGCAATCGACAAGGTGAGCATCGGCTTGAAGAAGAAATCGCGCAAGGACAACAAGAAGGAGATGCGCCTCGTTTCCGTGCACGAGACGGGGCACGCGCTTGTCGCCGCATTCACGCCCGACCACGAGCCGGTCAACAAGATAACGGTCGTCCCGAGAAGCCACGGCGTCGGCGGATTCACGCAGTACCGCGAGGAGGAGGAGAAGCACCTCCTCACGAGGCGCGACATGATTAACGAGGTCGACTCTCTTCTCGGCGGAAGGGCTGCGGAGGAGGTCGTTCTCGGCGACATTTCGACGGGAGCGTCCAACGACATCGCGCGCGCGACGGAGCTTGTGAAGAGCATGATTGTCGATTACGGAATGAGCGACAAATTCCGCAACATGACGCTCGGCAAGGGCGTCCTCGGAAACCGCGGCGGCGAGCCGTCGTTGGTGCGCGAATTCAGCGAGGAGACGCAGCGCTACATAGACGAGGAGATTTCCCGGATTATGAACGAGCGGTACGAATTCGTGCTGAAGATGCTTTCCGAGCGGAAGGAGCTTGTCGAGTTCATCGCGAACAGGCTCGTCGAGGTTGAGACGATGGAAGGAAAGGAATTCTACGAGATAGTGAACGGCGCGAAGCATTGCGAGGAGCTGTCGAAGAATCCGCAGCAGCCTTCCGATGCGGACAGTTCCGCAGTCTCGCTTGAGAAGCAGCCTGAATAAAAGAGAGGGCTTTGCCTGAAAAACGGTTCCCGCGCGGTGTTTTTCGTCCGCGCGTGATTTTTTTTGCCAGGAAACCGCCGTTCGCCGGTGCGTCGGGAAGCCGTTTTCCGTTCCGCTTCGGTCTGAAATCGTGTAGAATAGGGCGGTTCGTGGAAAACGGAGGTTCAATGCGCATAGGCTATCATCTTTCTTCTGCCGGCGGTTTTTTCAAAATGGGCGAGACCGCGCTCCGCTCCGGGGCGGACACGTTCGCATTCTTCACGAGGAACCCGCGTGGAGGAGCCGCGAAGGCTCTCGATTTGGACGACGCCAAAAAACTCCGCACGCTTCTTGCAGAAAATTCGTTCGCGCCCGTCGTTATCCACGCGCCGTACACCCTCAACGCGTGCTCCGACAAGGAAAGCGTGCGCGAGTACGCCCGAGAGGTTTTCGCGGACGACATCGCGCGGCTTGAGCAGGCGCTTCCGAACCAGTATTACAATTTCCATCCGGGGAGCCACATGAAGCAGGGCGTCGGAAAGGGAATCGAGCTTATTTCCGGAATGCTCAACGGGATAATCACGGAGAATCAGACGACGACAATCCTTCTCGAGACGATGGCGGGCAAGGGGAGCGAGGTCGGCTCGAAATTCAGCGAGCTAAAATCGATAATCGGCAGCGTGAAAATACCCGGGAAAATCGGGGTCTGTCTCGACACGTGCCACGTATACGACGCGGGATACGACATCGCGGGCGATATCGACGGCGTCATCCGCGAATTCGACAAGGAAATCGGGCTGGAATATCTTCGCGCCGTCCATCTCAACGACTCGAAGAACCCGTTCGGGAGCCGCAAGGACAGGCACGAGAAAATCGGTCAGGGGACGCTCGGGCTTGAAGCGTTCAAGAGAATCGTGAACCATCCCGCGCTGAAAAATCTCCCGTTCATCCTCGAGACGCCGTGGGGGACGCCGGAGGAATACGCGGAGGAGATAAAGCTCGTCCGCAGTTTGGAGGAATAGCATGTCAGAGACGATTTACGACGCTTTCAGCGAATTCTCTAAGAAATTCGCTCGTTTCAAGAAATCGGGGGAAAGCCTTCCCAAGCGGAAAAGCGAGGACGATTTCCTCCAGGACAAAATAAACGCGGGCGAGGCTGCGCGCAAGCAGGCGGTCTCGAAATCATACCGGATTTACCGCGACCCGTTCGGCGAGCTCGGAAAAACGAGCGAACGCGCGCGCGCAATTTATGACGACGAGCAGGCGCTCCTTCGCGCGTACAACCTTTTCAAGGCTGTCACCGAGGCTTCCGGCGGAAAATCGGACAAGGAGACGTTCGTCTCCTCCTTTACGATTGAGTCGCCGCTGGCAAGAAAGAGCGCGTATACGTTCGGCGGGAATTTCATCTACCTCGTCTGCCATCTCATGTTCGAGGAGGGCGTCTCCGACTTCGTGCCCGTGCTGAATGAGGAGGGCGCCTCGTACCGCCTTTCGTTCGTCCCCGCAGCGTCTTTCCGGTTCGAGCAGAAGGACGCGGATGTCATCAGAATCGTCCGCGAGACGTTCTACTGAAAATCATTCCTGCGCCGTATTTTTTTCGGCTTCCGAATCCTTGCCGGAAGAAATCCCGATCGGCTCGTGGGCACGGTGGCGTCCGACAGAATCCGCTTCGACAAGTCGTGCGTTTTTAATAGAACGCTTTTCCCAAACAGAATATAATTGCTTTCATGAGAGACCGATTTTTGCCGATTGGCATTCAGGATTTTGAGGATTTGAGAAGGCGAGGTTGCGTCTATGTGGACAAGACCTCTTACGTCTACGACCTTGCCCGCGAGGGAAAAGCCTATTTTTTGAGCCGCCCGCGACGATTCGGAAAAAGTCTTCTGCTTTCCACGATGGAAGCATATTTCTTAGGCAAGAAAGAACTGTTCCGCGGGCTTGCGCTTGAAAAGCTTGAAAAAAAATGGGAAGTTTGTCCGGTCATAAAAATCAGCTTCGGCGGAGACAACTACACGGACACGGAGATTATGAAATCTTCCCTTAATTTTATTCTCTCAAAATACGAGAAAGCCTACGAGATTGAGGTTTCAGACCCGCGTCTTTCCATAAGATTTAGCAACATCATAACGACCGCCTACGAAAAGACTGGCAAGCAGGTCGCCATCATCATCGACGAGTACGACAAGCCGGTGCTCGACGCGCTCTACTCCGAATACGAGGAGAAAAACCGGGCGGAACTCCGTGCGTTCTACAGCCCATTGAAGGAACTCGACCAATACATCCGCTTTTTGTTCATCACGGGAATCACGAAAATCAGCCACATGAATATTTTCAGCGGTTTGAACCAGCTTAACGACATAAGTTTGATGTCAAAGTTTTCTTCGATTTGCGGAATTTCCGAGTCAGAGCTGAACTCGTACTTCACGCCAGAAATCGAGGAGCTTGCGAAACGGTTCAGCATGACGGTGGAGGCGGCGAAAGAGAAGCTCAAAACAATGTACGACGGCTATCATTTTTCATTCAACGTGGAAGGCGTTTACAACCCGTTCTGCCTTTTGAAGTGCTTTTTTGACTGTGATTTCGGCTCCTACTGGTTCCAAAGCGGAACTCCGTCGATGCTCGTGAAGGCGTTGCAGAACCAGCCGCTGGAGCTTGAGACGCTCGTCAACGGGCGCGAGGTCGATGAGATTTCATTCCGCGAGTACGACCCGAACACAAAGAACATGCTCCCTGTCATTTATCAAAGCGGCTATCTCACGATAAAAGGCTTCGACGCCGAGGACAGGATGTTCTGGCTGGACTTCCCGAACCGCGAGGTCGAGCAGTCGTTCTTGAAAATCCTTTTGGCAAAATACGTCTCAGTGCCCTACGACGACATGGGGCTTGAAATCAGCAATCTGCGGAATGCGCTCAGGAACAAGGACGTTGACCGCGTTTGCTCGATGATAAAAGCTGCCGTTGCGGATTTGCCCACAATCGTGAAGAAGGATATCTGCGAGAATTATTACGAGTCAGTGACGCACTTGATGTTCCGTCTGAGCGGAATGCGCGTCGTCTCCGAGCTGCAGAACGTGAACGGACGGAGCGATGTCGTCGTCACCACAAAGGACGCGGTTTTCATTTTTGAGCTAAAAATGGACAAAGGCAAAGACGTTGATGAAGTCGCAAAGACCGCGCTCGCCCAGATTGACGAAAACGGCTATGCAGAGCGTTTCGCCGTGAGCGGAAAGCAGATGTTCAAGATTGCGCTCGTGTTCTCAAGCGACGGAAAAGGGCTTTTGCTCTGGAAAGTGAGGTAGAATCACTTTCGTTGACGTTAGAATACTTGGAACCTTGTTTGGGGGATTCATTATGAAGAAATTTTTCTTAATTTTTGCGGCAACATTGGCGATTTTTTGCTTTGGGTACTCTTTCCGTTGATTTTGCTTGAGATTTTTTTTCGAAAAAAAATACCGATATATTAAACACATTGAATCAATTCACTTGGAGAAAATCAAATTATGGCAGGATTCCAATCACCTATAACAATTTATCATGCAATACAATGCATAGAGAACAAAGACTATTTGTTGCCAGCTTTTCAGCGAGAATACGTTTGGACAACGGAGCAGATTGAGCGTCTGTTTGACTCTTTGATGCAGGGATACCCGATTAGCTCAATGCTTTTCTGGAAAGTAAGGGACACGACAAGAACCGAGTTCAATTTCTATAACTTTTTGACCTCTTTTGTCGAAAAGTACAACACGCACAATGAACTGAAGCCTTCCATCACAAGAGATTTCTATGCCGTGCTTGACGGGCAGCAGAGGCTTACTTCTTTGTACCTCGGATTGTGCGGAAGCTACGCATATCACGAATACAGACATTCATGGGATAACAATCCGAATTCGTTTCCAGAGAGAAAACTCTATCTTTGTATCACAAAAACGAACACAGATGAGGAAGCTGACAGAAAATATCTGTTCTATTTCGAAAAAACATCCATTACCGAAAATAAAGATTTATACACAGATTCGGACGGAAATACATGGTTCAGGGTCGGAAAAATCATCGATTTGTACACAGGAAATTATGATTTGGATGAATTCTGCGCTGACAATAATATTTCAAAAGAAAGCAAGAAAATGCTTCGTTTGTTGGAAAAATCTATATTCACAGCGTCGAATATCAATTATTACGAAGAAGACGAGCAGAATCCTGACAAAGCCGTGAACATATTCACCCGAATAAATTCAGGCGGAACGGCGCTTTCGTTCTCTGACATCATGTTTTCGCTCATGGTCGCGAACTGGACTCTTGATGCCAGGACGGAAATTACACAGCTTGTTGACAGGACAAACGACAAAGGATTTTCAATAAATGTGGATTTCATAATGAAAGCATTTTTGTTCCTTTATCATAAGACGATAAAATTCTCCATCAACAGCTTCTCCAAAAAATTCTGCAAGCTGCTGGAAGACAACTGGATTGAAATAAGGGATTCCATCGATTCCCTTTTCGATTTGCTGCGCTCATTCGCCTTGGACAGCTACACGCTTACATCAAACAATGCTACGCTGCCGATTCTCTATTACATTTACCACAAAAAAGTTTTCAAAAATTTCACGAATGTCAAAGCTTTCGAGGTTGACAGAAAAATCATGAAAAAATGGTTGTTTTCGGTTCTTCTCAGGCAGGGGTTCGGCGGTCATTCCGACACGACTTTGGAAAATGCAAGAAAAGCATTCACCAAAGAGATTGAGAAAGGATTCATCAGCGATTCTGTGAATCAGTTTCCTGCCGACACGATTTGTGAAAAAATAAACCGACAGCTCACCCCTGTTGACGACGAATTCATTGACGAACTTCTGGCGACCCAGAAAGACAACAAATATTGTTTTACAATTCTTGCGATGCTATATCCGAATCTCGATTACAAGAACAACAATTTCCACAAAGACCATCTGCACCCGGACGACAGATACGAAGAATTGCCTGAAGCTTTGCAGGAAAAATACCCGTATCAAATGTACAACTCCATCGTAAATTTGCAGATGCTCGATGCAAACGAGAACGAATCGAAAGGAAAACTCCTTTTGAAGGATTGGGTAGCAAACGAATTGCAGAAAACAGGCAACCGAACCCAATTCTTTGACTCGCATCTTATCCCGGATGTGAATTTGGAGCAGAGCAACTTTGATGATTTCTATCAAAAAAGAAAAGCAATGTTGTCTGACAAATTAAAGCAGCTTCTGTAAAGGATCTGTTCAAAATCGCGCTCGTGTTCTCAAGCGACGGAAAAGGGCTTTTGCTCTGGAAAGTGAGGTAGAATCACTTTCGTTGACAAAAAGTTTCCGCAATATGGATAGCGAATTTGATAAAACAGAGGGGGCTTTGTCAAAAATGAGATGTTTGTTCTTCTTGTTTGCGTTTCCTGTCGCGTTTTTTATCTCATGCGGCAGCGGAAGCTCTTCGTCGGAAAGTGGAGAATCCGCAAGCTTGTCGAATCCTGTCGTGTCAACTGGTGGAGAGTAGGGGCGGTGGCGAGCACGGCTTACGCATGAAAAAGGCTAGTTGCCGTTTTTCACGCTGTGCCGAAAATGGCGTTCTCTGTTTTCCTGACCCTATCTTCAAGGATTTTGCAGAGGATGTCTTTTTTTTCAGACAGGTGCCTGTTCTTGTTCAAAAGATTTTCTGCCCAGGCTGAAATGCCCGAGAGCGATTCGAAACGCAAGTCACTGCAATATTCTTTGCACTGCAGTTTTTCCAATTGTTCCAGATGCCTTTTTGCGAATGGCTTTGAGCTTGCGTTTTTTGAAATGTACTCTGTCGTGTTTTTCAAGTCGTATGCGGACACGTCGTGGAAAAGCGAAGTTCCCGAGTCGAAGACAGGAGCGAGGCCTTGCCAGTCAAGAGTGGCAGCGTCCCTGACAAATCCGAAATTGTTGAAATGCCTGTCAGAATTTGCGATTATGCAGTCCACGGTGAACATTTGGCAGAGCTGCTTTTTGATGCTTTCCATGTTTTTTATCCCCACCGCCTCGCAGCATCTTAAAAAGTGCGCGTACTCCGATTCGTTTTTTCCCCTTGGCAGTGCGTTTTTGATGTGCCACGCGCTGACCAATTCCGTGTCGCCCGTGATGAAATCCTTGCAGGCGGAATAATATCTCCCGTCATGCTCCGCCACAGAATATTCCACATGGGAAACTTTCAGCCTCCTGCAGATTTCGCTTGCAATCGCTTCGTTGAAAGGTTCCTGCTGCTCCGTTCCGCTCCCGCCTTTCAGGAGCACCCGCTCGCCGTTGTCCATAATCCACTTCTTTTTGAGCCATCCGTCCGACGTGTTGTCCGGGGAAAGAAGGCTCAGGCTCGAAATGTCGGCGATGTCGAGGGTGCCGAAAAGAGCCTTCCCGACGTCGTCGGAGAAATCATTCTCGAAGAAATTGACGTCCTTCCATGTTAGAGGGCTGTCGACCGGCTTCGCCCAATATTTGTCCGAAAGACTCAACCCGAACGATTTTGCGGCGAGCTGCTCCGTCGTGATGTTGCCGAGCATCTCCAGCGCATCCCTAAGATTCTGACGGCTTGCGGGAATCGCGCGGCTCCTCCACCATGAACGGAACTGCTGCTTTTTCGACACTCCCTTCTCAAAATCTTTGAACGTCCCGACAGGAAGGTGCTTTTCGTCCAAGATTGAAATCACATCGGAAACTTCGTCGTCTTCCATTTTGAATTCGAGGACTTGTATGTCTTTGTGGCATAGCGTGTAAACCATTCAGCGTGCGCTCCTGTGCAAAAATGATAGCGCATTTTTGGGGAAGTGTTTTTCAAAATCGACCGCAAAGATTTGTGAGGCTCAGTATAAGAAGATTCCTGTTGTTTTCGCCGCAAAGAAGATAGGTTGTGAGCCAATCATCGATTTCAAGCAAATTGCTTTCGATTTTGTCTATCTAATACAAATCAGAATGAGTTCCTGTTCTAAAAAGAACCAACTCCAGTTCTTTTTCTTTTATTTTATATATCAAGAGCAAATCTGGTCGTACATGGCATTCTCTGTAGCCTTTGTAATTGCCGACCAATGTATGGTCTTTCTTTTCTTCGGGCAACACTTGTTGATTTTGAAGCATTCCTATGACTCTGAAAAGTTCTTCAATATCTACATGGCGTTTTTTGGCGAGCTTGTAATCCTTCTTGAATTGGGTTGTGTATACGATATCAAGCATCTAATGAAGCCCTCAAATCTGTGAGAGTTGAAAAAGGACCATGCAATTCTTTCCCGTTTTCTGCAAGCTCAATTGTCTGCTTGGTAAGGCTGTTGGGTAAGTCGCTTCGAATTTCAAACGGAATTCTGTGTTCTCTGACAACGGCTTTCGCAAACAGTGTGATGGCCGTGGAAACCGGCATTCCAAAATCTTCGCAAATAAGAGAAAATTCTTTTTTCAAATTGCTGTCCATTCTGACGCTAAAAGCGGATTGATTCATGTTCGCACCTCGTTGCTGTGAATATACACCTGATTGATACCTGTTTGCAAGGTTGTGGTGAATGGGCGGGGGGTGTGTGAGAGCAAGGGGTTTTGACATGTTGACAGAGGATTGACGGTGGATTTTTTCTATTCTTGGAAATGAGCCAAATCGTATGGATAGAATTTGGCGTTTGCCAGCTTTCTGTCGGCGATTTGCAGTTTCTTTATGATTGCCGCGACTTCAAAGCACCAGTATCCATAATACAAGTTTTCTGAGGATTTATGAGAAAAGAAACAGTCCAGCTCTTCATCGAACCAATCGTTTTTCGCATAACTCAAAAGGGAATCAAAAGAATTGTTTTTCAAAATTGACCGCAAACTTTCATAATGTTCAGGATAAACAAGATTCTTGTTGTTTTCGCCGCAAAGAAGATAAGTTATGAGCCAATCATCGATTTCAAGCAAATTGCTTTCGATTTTACTTAGTTCTTTTTCAAAATTGAATAGAACAGACAAAGAAACCATTTTGAGATTTACATCGTAATTGTTTTTGTTGAATGTATCTGTCCATGAATCAAAAAGAGGGGGAAAAGACTTCGATAATTCGATTAACTCATCGCCTCTTGAATATCGTGCAATAAAAACTCCAAGTTGAAGAGCCGTTGTTTTTTCTTTGATTCTCTGGACACGAGCATCTGGAATTTGTCCGTTTTTTAGTTTTTCCACAAAAGCAGAAATTCTCTCTGAATCCTCTTTTATGAAATCGTCAAAATAACATTTGTCTTTTATAGAATCTCTCATATTTTTACCAAACTCCAACAATGTTGACATCATTTGCTGTCGATTCCAAAGCGTATGCGCTGCATTCTCCCGTTTTGTTGTTTACATGTACAAGAACAGTTTCAAATCCTTGTTCCTCAATATCATCGGCTATTTTTTTTCCTACGGCTGACTCAAGTCGGTTGTTGCCTGTTATGTTTCCGAAAAGCCAATTTTCGCTCATTTCTATACCGTCGGCAGGGGTGGAAAGTGCTTTTTTCCCCATGAATTCTCCCGCTGAATTTTGATAGCCGCACTTTGCCTCTGCGATTATGTATTTGGGATTTCCATTTGGGTTGTAATAAACTCCGTCTATTCCCTGAGGCGCTTTTTCAGTAAGATTCGTAACTTGTGTTTTGCTTACCCTTTCATATCCCCTATCGCGCATGAAAAGGTCTGTTTTCATTTCTCCATAATTGCCTTTTTGGGCAGGTGTCAAATTTTCAAGACCGTTTCTCTCAATATCGCGGACACACTTTTCCGTTTTATACCATTTCGG
>Ga0256872_10000524_pt1 | contig 11044 bp, 2 predicted proteins | sample RumenRJG_08RNA_FD_186119 | JGI IMG/M metagenome (GOLD analysis project Ga0256872, IMG submission 186119) | Metatranscriptome of bovine rumen microbial communities from Lethbridge, Alberta, Canada - Rumen RJG_08 (Metagenome Metatranscriptome) | ecosystem: Host-associated > Mammals > Digestive...
GAAAATATCTTAATTATGAAAAATAGAAGTATGGGTGGTTTTTTTTTGTTCTGCTCAAGATGATCCAAGAACAAAACAACAAATTCAAAATATTCAAGCTAAAAAAAAAAATGAATATAATCCAAATTCATATTACAAGCCAATTTCTTATGAAGTTGAAAAGCCAAAACGTAATAATAATCGGACTGTTTCATGCAACAATGTTATTTATAAAAAAAATCAAAATGAGATTAATATTCAATTAAATCAACAAAAAAATAAAGATGATTATAGTATTTCATCTAGTGCTTATGGTTCGGGAATAAAAAATTATAATAATTCAAATTTAAATAAAATCGGATTATATCCCAAAATTACTAGTTCAGTTCCTAATATAAGTATTTCTTATCAAAATAAGACTAATAATTATGGTTTATGCGGAATCAAAAATATAGGAAATAATTGTTATCTTAATTCTGGATTACAAATATTAGCTAGATGCGATAGCTTTGTTAACAAATTAACGCCATTTTATTCGAATAAATATCCTTTTACTGCACTTTTATATCAAGCGTTTTATTCTTTATTAAATAAAAAAGAATATGATCCTTCATCTTTTGTAAAGTATTTCTGTGAAAAAAATCAAGATTTTATTATGGGAGAGCAAAGTTGTTCTCAAAATTTTATAAGAACAGTTTTAAACAATGTAAATGATGAGATAAAATTATCTAGGCAGAATTGCTTATATTCTTACAAAAATTATGATCCAAAAGATCAAAATGAAATAAAGGCTTATAAAAATTATATCAAGGAAAATAATATTTATCCAGAATCAGATGCGTTATTTACTTTTACAGGCATATTAAAATCGCATACAAATGGAAAATGCGAATGCAATAATATTTTCGATAATTATACTTTTTGCTATTTTATTGACCAAAATATGTATTTGGACAATATTAATCAAAGATGCAATTTTAGAAAAGTTCTTGAAGAAAACCTTCCTCCAAAAAATGAGATTGAGATGGAATGCCAAAAATGTGGGAAAATGATGAAAATAACAGAGGAAACAAAATTAGTAAAACTACCTGAAATTCTTGTATTTACTTTAGAAAGATTTTTAGATGGTGTAAATAAAGTAGAAATCATTCCAGATGAAATTTTAGATTTACAAAGTTATGCTGATCCTAATTTAACAGGGGTGGAAACTATATATGAGTTATTTGCTATAAACATCAGATTTGGTTCTACTAAAAATTGGGGACATGAAATTTGCCAGATAAAGATAAATCAATTTTGGTATGAATTTAATGATAATGCTACAAGCTATAAAAAAAGAGATTATAATAATTGCTCTTATGGATTATATTATAAAAGGATAAATAGTTAATTATAATTAATGATTATATTTCATAATAATTATAACTAAATTTAATAGATATATTAAAATAGATTACGTATTTATTTCTTAATTAAAACAGTTCCTTTAATAGTATGAGTCTTCTTAAAGTAATTTATAACAACTTTAAGATATTCTATCCATTTATCAACTTCCTTTTCATTTTCACATTCAATATTAAATGCTTTAGTTCCATCAACAGTAGTAGGTCCAATAATAGAAAAGCATACTTCAGGTTTAGGAATACTTCTGAAAAATCCTTTACTTTTTTTGAAAGCGTCAGTTCCATGGCCTTTTAATATTTTTTTAATTGTTGGTGTATCAATAATATATTTTGGCTTTGGTGGTAAATTACTTTTTATTTTTTTAAGAGAAACTTTCATTAAATCTTGACTAAATAAGAGTTGCATTTCCTTAACATCACCATTCTCACTAATTGATTTAATTTGTTTACCACTAATTAAAAAGTTTCTTATTCTTGGTGGTATAGGTTCTACAATTTGAATTTCAGATACATTGATTTTATTTGGATCTTCTAATTCAACTTTGCATAGATTAACATTAAATGCCAATTGTCTTCCTTCATATTCTAATTTTTTATCATAAACACCAATTTTCTTAATAATTCTATTAATTAAATTTGGTGCTTTCTTTTCTTGGAGCATTTTTTTATATTCATCGCTAGAATTTGATAATTTCTTTAAAATTTTGAAAACTCCCATAGCTAATTCTACATTTGATTCATTTTTATTTAATAGATTTATTACAGCATCAATTCCTCCACATTGAGCAAATGGAGCAACACATTGACTACTACCTAACAAAGTATTTAATAATTGAAGAATTTCTTTTCCATTTGATTCTTCCGTATATCCTCTATCATTAAGATCTTGAATTAATTGACCCATAATTTCATCTGCAATTTTGGGTGAATTTCCTTCATCTTTAGAAATATTGCTCAATAATTTTAATACTTCAGATTTTATAGGTTTATATTTTTCTTTTAGAGTGTCACTAAATACAACATTTTCCAATATTTCTTTAATAAGAGGAAGTACTCCATTATTTATCATTGAAGCGGCATAGACTTTATTTTGAGCGAATTGAGATAAAATACTATATCCTGCTTCTTGAATATCTGGATTGTCTTTATATAATTTTAATAAATTTATAACATCAGGAACAGTTGTATCATAAACTTCATCTGCTAAATATGGTTTTTTCTCTAAACCATCATGCATTAATTTGAGAGATAATAAAACTAAATCTGGATTATTATCTTGGCATTTTATACTTTCTGGTATTAATTCATAGAATTTTTGGGTAAAATCTTTTCCTTCATTATCATCTTTGAGATTTTTAACTAAAGATCCTGAAATGTAATTAACTTGAGTTAAAATATCTGGATTTGCATAATATTTTGATTGTAAATCATGTAATAATTCATAAGTTTTAGGTAAATCTAATTTTGAATAATTTGGTCCATTTTCACTAAATAGATAATTACCTAAAGAATGTAAACCAGTCAGTAATAAATCTAAATCATTATTTTCATTTAGAAGAGCTTTAGTTATACTATCACTGAATGAAGTGTTTTTAGCAAGGAATTCATTTGATTGTGGAGCTACTGTAAGTTGGTCTAATATTCCTACAGAATAACTCAATATATCTCTTACCATTTCATTAGGCATTTTATCATCAGCTGTCTCATTTTCATCAGGAACTATTTCATAATTTTCATCTCCACCTAATAAATTATCTTTACCATCTTCAGATTTAGCCATAACATATAAACTTAATGGAATATTTCCATCTAATATTTTAGGAACTTCTTTTGGTTTACGAATTATTTCTTCTGTTGTATAATATATTGATGTTGTTATTTCATCTTCATCTGAATCTTCTGGTTTTTTTAAATTCAATCCATCATTCTTTATCATATCTTTTAATTCCTCTAGTGTAGTGTCTTGTGGAGCCTTTACTAATAATGCACCTTCATCTCCATTTTTATTTGAATCTCCTCCTTTTTTATTAATAAATTTATAAATATCACCCATTTCAGAATCTCCACTAACTTTATTTAATACTGGTTCTTGTTTTGCCTCTAGACTACCTTCAGGTACTACTTTAGTATAATAGTATTTTGGATTTGGGTCTTCTTCTGCTTCTTCTGGATCTACTGGGCTAAACATTTCATCTACTTTATATTTCTGTTCTAAATCTGGTGCATTTAAACTACTTAGTTGAGCTGGTGAAACTTTTGCAAATTGAATTGCTTTCTTTCTTTCTGTACTATCACCTTTAATTGCTTTTGGTTCTTCTTCTTTAAATCTATATAAACTCTTTGGTATTCCTAATTTATTTATTAGAGCTAGTATTTCATTTTGGTCTAATTCATCTGAAGCTTTTATTAATATTGTACCTTTATCTTTATCTAAGTCTGACATTTTTGTATCATTTCTAATTTTTACAATTTGTAAATCTTTATCGGGTTTACTAGATTCTCCTCCTCTTAATTTAGTATAATATAAAATAGGATTTTTAATTTCTTCAACTCCTTCTTCTCCTTCTTCATTGTCATCATTTCCATCTTCTCTATTGAATAATGTTCCTAATTTCAAATTCTTGTTCCTGAAAAGATCATCAGAATTAACAGTTACAGATTGAATTAATCCACTTTCTTTTCCATCTTTATTTTGAATACTTTCACCAAAGACTTCAGTAGTAAAATATGAAGTAGTAGGTTCATCACTTTTTTGATCATCTTCTGGATTATTAAATAATTCTCCTGCTTCTTTTACATGAGCTAATAAATTGTCATTATCTACTTCACCAGACACCTTATATAATTGGATTCCATCATGTTTTTCCATTGGTCCTAATTTTTTTGGCTTCTTTATATATTTCATCTATTTTTTTATTTCCTGGTATTTTTTCTAATTTTACTTCTTCAGGTTTATCTATTACTCCTCCTTTAATTTTAGCATAATAATATATTGGTTGTCCTAAATCTGCTTTATCTCCTTTATCTTCTTCTTCTTCTTCTTCAGCTTCTTTAAATGCAGTTTCAACATCTTTTCCTTTATGTAAATTGTTATCTGGATCTCTTTTAATTGTTACTGAATCAACTTTACCTATTCTTTCTCCCTCTAAATTACCATCTTTACCTGCTCCAGTTCCCAATACCTTTGTTTTATAGTAATATGAATCAGGAATATTTCCATCTTTATCAGGCATTTTAGAATTATTTCTTGCTTCTGTGAGATGTTGAGCCATATCACTTGTACCTACTGTTCCTGAAGTTTTAATTAATTGTATACCATCACCATCTCTATTTATTTTTGCTCCATAATTTTTAATTTGATCATATACTTCATTAATATTTGATTTTCCATCAAGTTGTTGTAATTGGATATTATCATCATCTTTAGTATTTTTAGTAAATGGAGCAAAATAGAAAGAAGTTAAGGCATCGCCTTTAAGACCACCCTTGAATAATTGTTCCATATTTTGACCTTTATTTAAATTATTATTAGGATCAGATAATAATGTAACTGAATTTATTATACTTGGATTCTCTTTATCACCTTTTGATATAACTTTAGAAGTATAGAAATATGCTTTAGGAGATTTACCATCATCTGATTTTTCTTTTGGTTTTTTTAAATCATCATCTTTTGGCTTGAAATAACCTTTAACTTTATTTAATTCATCTCCAGATACCACTTCATATGGTTTTCCATTCTTTTCAGGGGTTCCTTTTTCTTGGATTTGTTGCATAAAGTCATTTAAATCAACTGGACCTTGATTTTTATAATATGTATCAGGTTTGTTACCTCCAGTAACTTTGATATAAACAATACAATCATCTTCTCCTGCTTCTTTTCCATGGGGATATAATTTAACTGATCTTACTCTAATTTGTTGGTCTTCTTCATCTGGTTTTTTGTATAATGCTTCAGAGTCTTGAATATGTTTAACAAAATCATTTGAATCAACTGGACCTGTTACCTTAAATATTTGAACACCTTCTTTAGGTTTACCTGTAATAGCACCAGAATTTTTTAATTGTTTATATAAATCATCAACATTGGTTTTTCCTTGAATATTTTTTAAGTCAGAATCATCTGGGGATGGAGGACTTGATATTTTTCTATAATAGAATACTGGATTTCTATCTGGTGTTTTTTCTGGTTTTCCAGATTTAAACATACTTCCTAAATTATTTGGGTTATCAAATTTATTTAACATATCTCCTTTTAATAGCATATATTGAATATTATCATTTCCCTTTACTTTTTGTGGTTTTCCAATAACTTTTGAATCAGGAGATGAAATATAAGATTTTTCACGGGGTTGTTCTCTATCTTTTCCTTGTGATGATTTTAAAAGTGGTTTTTTACCTTTTTCATCTTTTAAAATTCCAGATGTCTTTACTTGTTTTATTATATCGTCTAGGCCATTATCTTTTGGAGCTTTGATTAATAAAGCACCATTTGGTTTTTTTACATCAAGGTATACGTCCTTCATTTTAGTATTTCCTCTTATTTTATTTAAATGGAAATCATTTTCTTCAGGTTGTGCTGGTCTACTATCCATAGCTCCTGATAATTTTATTTTATTTAATGCATCATTTACACTTTTATCACCTTTAACTTTAATTAAAAAGATATATTCTTCATCATCAGGTTTATTAGACATATCTCCTTTTACTTTATTATATATATCTTTCATATTTGTATCTCTTGTTGTTTCATTTGGTTTAAGACCTTTATTCAAATCTCCTAAAGCTTTAGTATAATAATATTTATCATTATCTTTAACTGGTTTTTCGTTGGCATCTTCTACTTTTCTGAATACTTGTAATACTTGGCTATTTTTATTAAGTTTGTTTTTTGGATCTGATAAAACTGTAACAGAATTGATTTTACCATCTCCATATACTTTTCCATCTCCTTTGGCTTGACTTGTATAATAATAAGTTTTAGGATCATTTTCTGTACCTTTAAATAATTCTCTTACATCTGCTAAATCAGCATCTCCTTTAACTTTAATATAATCTACTCCATCTTTTCCTTTTGGAACTCCTGTTGTTTGTATATCTTCTAATAATTGTCTTAAATCAGCATTACCACCTATTCTATAAAATGAAATTGGTTCTTCACCTGGTTTTACTTCTCCTCTAACGGTTTTAATAAATTGTACTGGTTCTTTTTTTCCTTCTTTATTAGGACGATTAACTTTGACACATTGAACAGTAGTGCCTGAGCTATGTCCTTCTTTATCTTTTTTATTATATAATTTTTTGACATCTACAATATGATTATTTAATTCTTTTGGATTAACATTAAATCCTACTACTTTTAATAATTGTATTCCTTCTTCAGGTGATTTAAATTCTCCTTCTTTTTCTTTAATTTTATTATATAATTCATCTACATCTTCATCTAATGGTATTTTTTCTAATTTTGCTGTTTCTGGGTGATCCAAATCTTTATCTAAAACTTTTCTATAGTAACATTCAACTCCAGCATTTTGTTCATCAGCTTCTTTGAATAGGTGTCTAACTTTACTTAGTTGATCTTGAGGAATATCAGGTTTAGAATAATTTTCTAAACTCTTTTTTGATATTTTTAAAACTAATATATTATCATCTCCAGTATCAACTTTTTCTAAACCTGGGAAAGGTCGACTTCTAGCATCATCTAATATTTTCATATAATAGTAGTCAGGATTTAAATCTTCTTCAAATTTATTGTCAGGAGATTTGAATAAATCTTCTGCTGTATATTTTTTAGGTAAATTATTTTTTAAATCAGCTAGATTTTCTAATTGATCGCTTCTTAATTTAATACATTGTATAGGCATTTTTTCATCTTTTGAATCTGATAATGCTTTATTTCTATAAGGTTCAGTCTTTTTTTGACCAGCTTTTAATAATTTCGCTTTTTTCTCATCTAATGCTTCTTTTTCTTCTTCTGTTAATGGTTTTACTTTATCATTAAATGTATCCAACATTTTAATTGTATTTTCTGTTACTCCTAATTTATTAAATTTATCAATATTATCCATATCATTTTTGACTAGACTATTATATAATTTAGCTAAATTCAAACAAGTTTTTAAGTATCCATTTGCTTCATCTCCATCATTCTTTTGATCAAATTTTTCTGGACCATCTTTTAGAAGATTTGATACTTCATTATTTAGACTTTGGAATAATCCACAATTAAGTGTTTCTTGTCCATTATATGGATTATCTTTTGTTAATGTACTTATGCAGTTAAGAGCAGAATTTAAATAATCATGATCATTTTTAAATTTAGGCATATCATTATTTATAGATTTTAACAACCCCAAATTTTCAATATTTGGTTTATATTTATCTACTGGATATAAATTAGTTCCAAGATCTAAAACTTTTGCCATAAGTGGAGCATTTCTATCTTTTAATTTAATACATTTATCTAAAATTTGTAAACAAGAATCTAAAACTTCAGGAGGAATATCTTCTTTATTAGGAGTATTTTTAACATAATTTTTAAGCATATTTAATGATGCATCTAATAAATTAATATTTCCTGTTTTTTTACCTAAAGATAGTAATTTATCAAGTCCAATTTTATTAAATATTTCATCAAAGGCTTTTTTATCTTTACATAAGTTAGAGAAAATAACATTATCATATAAAAATACTTTTTGTACATCTCCATTTTTACCAATAAGTTCAGGGTTATTATATAAACTTAATACTTCTTTTATAGTAGAATCAAATACAGGTGATTCTGTTATTATTGGAATAGCATTATCACTATTTGAACAAGCTTGTAAAACATTCTTACCATTTACATGGAAACCTAAGTTTCTATTATTTACATCAGGTGTTCCATCATCTTTAATTAATTTATAATCTTTATCTAATTTTTCCATAAAGTTCATAAATCCTCCTTCTAATATTGGTTTATGATTATCTGGAGCTAAAGTTAATTTCTTTAATAAAGTTAAACATTTTTGTACATTATCCATTCTTTTTATATTCATATCAATATCATTAGAATTCTTGATATCATTATAATTCTTTCTTAATAAAGCTAAAATCTTTCCAAGATCATCAGCCATTTCTGGATTTTCTTTTGAACTTAAAGAAGATTTAATTTTTGCATTATTATCTTGATTAAATAATAAAGTTCCAGAAACAAAAGATAATTTTCTTTTCATTAATGATGAAGTATTTTTTAATAATTCTTTATTTCTTAAACTGGAAGTTCTTCTTAATGAAGTAATTTCTTTATTATCACCCATATCTTCTGGTTTATTTGCCATAGATAATTCATTTAAATATTTTGAATATGTTTCTTCATTAGTTAAATTATCTGGTTTTTTCCCATCTTTTGTTATATTTGCAAAATCTATTAAAGCTTTACGATGATCATCAAATGCTTTTCCAACTCTTTTTTCTAATTCTTTTATTTGATTTTCTTCTTCTTGCACAATGTCTTTTATTTTTTTGGCTTTATCAGCTTCTTTTATTTTTGCTAAAGTTGATTTCAAAGGTTTTTCTATTTCTGGGTCTACGTTTTTATATACTGTGCCTATTTTATTGAGATTGTTTTTAGTTAATATATCTCCTTTAGTTAATAATTTATAATTATTATCATCTTTTAAGAGATTAACTAAAGCTTCAACTTCATTTTCAGCAGCATTTCTTGAATCTTCATTATCTAATGATTTTGGAGGGTCATTAATAATTTTATCTAAAAGCATCTTTATTCCTTGAGGGTCTTCATTAATTAATGTTTCTACATCATAATTTGATTTTAATGCATTTTTAAATAGATTAGATAAATGTGCTCTATTTTTATCTGTTATATCTGGTTTTTGATATTCCTTTTTAAGTTCATCCCATAATTTAGGATTTTTAATAATTTGTTTCATAAATCCAGGGAATTTGGATAAATTAGATAAAGTTTCATAATTTATATCTTTAATTTCTGGCTCTTCTTCTCCATGTTTATCTAAATCTTCTGTTACGAAATCAAGTATATCTTGTCCTAATTTATCTTCTTTATCTAATTTTTTAGAAATATTACGAGGAATATTTCTCATTTTAGGTTGTTTTATATCTTGTTTATTTATAGCATCATTAATTCTTTTAATCATATCTCTAACTTTATGAGTATTGTTTGGATCTAATAATTGATTATTTTCATCATTTTTCACAGCATGATCAACTAAATCCCATAATTTCTTTACTCTTTCTTTATTTTTTTTAGCTTTTTCTTCTTCTTTATTTACTTGTGGTATTCTACTTGGATCTAATTTTCCGGGTATTTTTCTTACTCTCTCTGGGTCTTTTTTATTTTCATTTTTATCCAAATTTAAACGTCCTGGTTTTGACAAATCATCAATTAAACTTAGGAGAGAATCACATACATCTTTAGTTTGACTACTTTTAACTTCAGGATCTTCATCAGTTTTGTAATAGACATCAGCTGCATTTAAAACTCTATCCAAGTTATCTTCTTTTTCTTTTAGTATATCAGGCATTGGACCTTCAGGATTTTTTTCCATTTCTTTATGTAAATCATCTACAAATGGTATAACTTTAGAATATAAATTATTAAGATGAGATAAATAATTAGGAGATACTTCAACTTTTTCATCTTCTTTTTCTGGATCTGGCTCTTTATCATATTTACCTAATTTATTCATTACTTTATCCATTTCTTTTTCAAATTCATTAACGAAAATATAATTTTCAGGAGTATAAATTGGTTCAGCCATAATTTCTAAATTATTTACATATTCTTCATTAATTGGATCTTCTGGATCTAATATTCCATTCTTTAATTCACTTGGTAATTCTTCATTTTCATCTTCTGAGACCTTTTCTTCTTTATCTGGTTTCTTTGATTTATCACCTTTTAATGGTTTTTTAACATCTGGTTTACTAAGTTTATCATCTCTAATTTTTACTACACCATAAACTACATCTTTAGGAACTTCTTTTGGTTTTGATCTTAAAGCTCCAGGTTGTGATCTATCTACTGGTCTTTCTTCAGTTGGTTTATTTACATTAGCTCCTGATGATTTTATTTTATCTAATATATCTTTTTGATTTTTATCTGATTTTGCTTTAATTAATAAAACTCCATCATTTTCATCATCTTCTCCTGGTTTATAAGCCAAATCTCCTTTCAATTTATTATATACTTCTTTAATAGGAGTCTCACCTGGTGTTTTTGTAACTTGAGGTTCTTTGAGTTTATCTCTATTAATTGAAGATGCATTTAATTTTGTATAATAATAATTTGATTTATCTTTATCTTTATCTTTTTTATCATTAGCTTCTTCAGCTTTTCTGAAAACATCTTTAACTTTATAATTTTTATTTGTTTTATTATCATGATCTGATAATACAATTACAGAATGTACTTTACCATCTCCATATGGTCTTCCAATTTTATCAATTCCATCTCCCTTTACTATACTTGTATAATAATATGTTTTCGGCATATTTTCACTTCCTCCAAATAATTTTTCAACTTCAGGTAATTCATCTCCTTTTACTTTATTATAATCTACTCCATCTGTTCCATCTGGTTTTCCATTTGTTTGAATTTGATCTAAAACATCTCTTACATCTGTACCATCTTTAATTCTATA
>Ga0256872_10000535_pt1 | contig 10954 bp, 21 predicted proteins | sample RumenRJG_08RNA_FD_186119 | JGI IMG/M metagenome (GOLD analysis project Ga0256872, IMG submission 186119) | Metatranscriptome of bovine rumen microbial communities from Lethbridge, Alberta, Canada - Rumen RJG_08 (Metagenome Metatranscriptome) | ecosystem: Host-associated > Mammals > Digestive...
CTTGGACTGCCGGTGTATTGCCTACTATTTAGAATAGTATTCAACTACAAGGTGTTCCTTGATTTCTACAGGGATTTCAGCACGGAGTGGTAAGCGTGTAAGTTTAGCACTCAAACCATCTACGTTTCTTTCGATGTAGTCAAGTTTCAAAGCCTTATCTTCAAGGAAGATAGCCTTCAAAGCACCTGATTTCTGGCCTTTTTCACTCATAGAAATTGTCTGACCAACTTTTACAGAGTAAGAAGGAATATTAATTTTCTTACCGTCAACTGTAAAGTGACCATGACTTACCATCTGGCGAGCCTGACGAATAGACTTTGCAAAACCAGCACGGTAAACAAGATTATCAAGACGTCTTTCGAGCAAGATAAGCAATTCGTCACCAGTGTTTCCATCAGCACGAGCTGCAGCTTCGAAAGCTCTTCTCATCTGTTTTTCAAGGATTCCGTAATAAGCCTTTACCTTCTGTTTTTCGATCAACTGAAGACCATATTCAGAAACCTTCTTTTTTTTAGCAAAAGCAGGAGAGTTTGCTCTTTCCATTGCTTTAGGGTGTCCACAAACGTTTACACCAAGTCTTCTACATTCTTTGAAACGAGGACTTCTTCTAGTAGCCATTTTATGCTCCTATTTTAGTTATTACTCTGCAGCTGGTGCAGATTCTTCAGCAGCTGGAGCTGCTTTTGGAGCTGCCTTTGCGGCTGCTCTTTCTTTATTCTTCAAAGTAGCATTACATACTTTGCAGATGTTTACAGTATTTCCGTCAACTTCTTTTTCATAAAGACACTTTACATTGTCTTTCTTACAGATAGGGCAAGTAGCTCTTCCGTGTGCTGGAAGTGAACGAATACCAGTTCCACGATGGTTCTTAGACATTTCCTACTCCTTATCTGCAGCTTCTGCCTTAGGTGCAGCAGCTTTCTTAGCAGTTGATTTTTTAGCTGTAGTTTTCTTTGCAGCTGGTTTCTTTTCTTCATCAGCCTTTGTTTCAGCAGCAGCTTTTGGAGCTTTCTTTGCTTTAGCAGCTGGCTTTTCTTCTTTAGCTTCTGAATCAAGTTTATAGTCTACCAATTCAAGGATAACCATATCAGCAGCATCGCCCTGGCGGAAACCAATCTTAAGTACACGTGTATAACCACCATTACGATCTTTCATGCGAGGACCGATTTCTGTGAAAAGTTTATTCAAGATCTTTTCATCAGCAATAAATTTTGCTACTTCACGACGATTGTGAACAGAATCTACCTTGCTTCTTGTAATTAATTTTTCAGCAGCCTTACGAACTTCCAAAGCCTTAGACTTAGTTGTAGTAATACGTTCAAATCTAAAGAGTGAAGTTACCATATTACGTGACATTGCACGTCTATGAGCTGTTGTGCGTGAAAGCGGATTAAAACCATTTCTATGATTCATCTGTTTCTTCCTTCTGCTTTGTTAAGTTGACAGCATTCTTCAGATGACTATAGTCAGTCATACCAAGAGTCAAGCCCCATTCCTGAAGCTTTTCTTTGATTTCTGTAAGACTCTTCTTACCGAAGTTTCTAGTCTTAGCGATATCATCTTCTGTCTTTTTTGTTAATTCACCAATAGTGTGAATGTTAGCATTCTTAAGACAATTTGAAGAGCGAACTGAAAGTTCAAGTTCTTCTACAGGAGTATTAAGCATTTCCTTAACTCTTGCATCATCTTCATTCTCATCATCACTACCAGCAACATCACTGTCATTAAAGTTTACAAAGATTGAAAAATGATCTTTGGCAATCTTTGCAGCTTCTGCCAATGCATCTTCAGGTGCAATTGTTCCATCTGTCCAAATTTCAAGAACAAGCTTATCGTAATCATTACGCTGACCTACACGACAAGGTTCAATTGAATACTTAACCTTCTTAACTGGAGTAAAAATTGCATCCATTGGAATTGTACCAACAATTTCAATATAATGCTCATTAACTTCAGCAGGAACATAACCACGACCAAGGTCAATCTGAATTTCAACATCCAGATGAGCGCCTTCCATCATTGTGAAGATAAGCATATCTTCAGTCATAACTTCAAGCTGATTTTCTTTAGCAAGGTCGTTGCTTGTAACTTTTCCAGGTCCTTTAAATTCATAAAGGATAGTATCCTGTTCGATATCGTTAGGAAGACGCAAACGAATCTGTTTAAGACTGTTAATGATTTCCAATGTATCTTCTGAAACATGTGGAATTGCTTCGAATTCACTTGAGATTACATGTGGTACACCATCATCATCATAAGATGTGATACGAACAGATGTAACTGCATAACCCTGAATTGAAGAAAGCAAAACACGACGTAGTGTATTTCCTACTGTTGTACCGAATCCTGTTTCAAAAGGATAAGCTGTAAACTTACCATAATTTGGATTAGTCTCAAGATGCTCAAAAGTAATACCTTTTGGTTTCTTAAAACCTTTAAGCAGATTTTTGCGAGCCATCAGAACTCCTCTCGAGGTTGAAAAATCAACCCTATTTACATCAGACAAACCAGAATATTCTGGCTTATACAAATCGTTTAGACATTTCGTCAAAACAGTCTGCCCTGCATCCGGCAGACGGGATAACTATCTTACTTTAATTTCCGTTACATACGGCGTGTCTTACGTGGACGACAACCGTTATGTGGAATAGGAGTTACATCATGGATAGATTTTACTCTCAATCCCATAGCACCAAGTGAACGGATAGCGTTTTCACGTCCCATACCTGGGCCCTTAACGTATACGTGAACTTCACGTAAACCGTAACTTACTGCCTTCTGAACAGCTGTTTCAGCAACTGTCTGAGCAGCAAATGGAGTTGACTTTTTTGCTCCACGGAAACCAAGACCGCCTGATGATGCCCATGAAAGTGCATTACCATTTAAGTCTGTGATTGTAACGATAGTGTTATTAAAAGTAGCCTGAATGTAAACATTACCTTCGTAAACGCTCTTTTTTTCCTTTCGTTTTTTAGCTGTAGCCATCAGTTTCCTCCGCCCTACTTCTTCTTATTAGCAACAGTCTTCTTCTTACCCTTACGAGTACGAGAATTTGTACGAGTTCTCTGACCGCGTACAGGAAGACTTCTCTTGTGTCTAAGACCGCGATAGCAGCCAATATCAATAAGGCGTTTAAGGTTAAGACCGATTTCTGAACGAAGACGACCTTCTACCTTGTAATTCTTATCCATGATATCGCGAATAATTGCAATTTCATCCTGAGTAAGATCGTTAGCCATTTTATTTGGATCAATCTTAGCTTCTTCAAGGATTTTTGCAGCCAATGAATTACCGATACCATAAATATAAGTTAAAGCAATACTTATGTGTTTGTTTGGGATATCAACACCCGCAATTCGAGCCATCTGTTACTCCTTAACCCTGTCTCTGCTTGTGTTTTGGGTTAACACAAATAATACGGATAATTCCGTTTCTTTTGATAACCTTACACTTATCACAGATAGGTTTTACACTGGTTCGTACTTTCATAAAGACCCCCTGAGAATAGACATTCTCACCGAATCTTAGCACCTCGCAATGAGAGACAATTCGGTGAGAAGTAATATATCACATATTCCCAATCTTTTTCTACTAGTAGACCACAAAATTCTAAATATTTCGTGATCTAATCTTACCTTTCTTTGTAAGACCTTCCTGATGATGCATCTTAAGAAGAGCTTCAACCTGACTCATTGTATCAAGATCAACACCTACCATAATGATTAATGAAGTACCACCGAGAAGCTGTGCAGCTGACTGTGGGAAGCCATTAAAGAACTTCATGATAATTGTTGGGAAGATTGCAATGAATGCAAGGAACAAAGATCCAGGTAATACAAGTCGGTTCAATATCTTCTGGAGGTATTCTTCTGTTTTATCAGTACGAACACCAGGAATTGATCCACCGTTTTCACGAATATTTTTTGCAATTTCAATAGGATTTAATGTTACCTGTGTATAGAAATATGCAAAGAAAACGATAAGAACAACCAAAACAACATTGTACCAAAGACCGTTTGGTGTCAAAACATTTGATAATGTCTTAACCCAGCTAGCTGTATCCTCACTTTTTCCGAACATTGAAACAAGCTGTACTGGCAATGTAAGCAATGAAGATGCAAAAATCAAAGGAATTACATTTGAAGGATTTACCTTAAATGGAATGTAAGTGTTCTGTCCACCATACATCTTTCTTCCTACAACTCTTTTTGCATAATGAACCGGGATTTTTCTTTCGCCAGATTCTTCAAAAATTACAAGACCAATCATTACTATAAAGATAATGAAAGTAAGAATTACCCACATCAAATGTGTACTATCAGTTACAGAACTAGCAGGTGCCTTTGGATTCATAAAACCTGGATTTACATAACGTCCAAGTTCTACAACCGCATGTGGCAAACGAGCAACGATACCGGCAAAGATCATCAAAGAAATACCATTACCGATACCGTTAGCTGTAATCTGATCACCAAGCCATACTGTAACCATAGAACCTGTAGTTACAGCAAGCATTGTTATAGCATAGAATTTCCAGCCGCTTAAAACCATACATCCAGGAATACTGTGGGCATAAACTGTTACAGCATAAGACTGAAGAAGACAAACAAAAACTGTTCCTACTCTAGTCCATGTTGCCATTTTACGCTGACCACCATCTTCCTGAACGATGCGCTTCAATGAAGGGAAAATAATCACAGCAAGCTGCATAATAATCTGTGTAGAAATATATGGCATAACTCCCAACATAAAAATTGAGAAGTTCGAGAAAGCACCACCTACAAAGAAATCGATATAATTTGCAAATGAATCTGCTGCGCCATTGTTGTTAAAGTAAGACAACAAAGCATTAGGATCGATTCCTGGAACTGTAAGTACACTTCCCAAACGGAAAATTGCCAAGATAAACAAAGTAAAGAACAATCGTGAACGAAGTTCGCTTACTCTAAACATATTAACTACTGGATTGCTTGCCATGTTCTACTCCGACCTTATTTTGATTCTTCAGCCGAAGCAGCTTTTACACTACCACCAGCCTTTTCGATTTTAGCTTTAGCAGATTCAGAAACCTTATCTACATCGATAGTAAGTTTCTTTGTTACATCACCATTGCCAAGAACCTTAACAAGTGGAGTAGCTTTAGCAGAAATAAATCCCTTTGCTGCAAGAGTTTCTTTGTTTACTGTTTCGCCGTCAGCATATTTTGCATCAAGCATACCAACATTAATACAAACAAATTCTTTCTTAAAAGGATAGTTTGAGAATCCGCGACGTGCAACGCGTCTATAAAGCGGCATCTGACCACCTTCGAATCCTACATAAGGCTGAGCAGAACCAGAACGAGACTGCTGACCCTTATTACCCTTACCAGCAGTTGTACCGAGTCCAGAAGATGAACCACGACCAACACGCTTTGGGTTTTTATTTGCACCTCTAGGTGCGCTAAGTACTGGATTATATTCAGACATTATTTTACCTCCTCAACTGTAACGAGGTGAGCAACAGATGCAATCATACCTTTGATTGCATCGTTTTCTTCCTGAATTACAGAAGAATTGAGCTTTTTAAGCCCAAGGCTGCGAACTGTGGCAACTTTGGCTGGCTTCTGTCCGATTGTACTTTTTACGAGTGTAATCTTAACCTGTTTTGCTTTAGCCATAATTAACCCCACAATTCATCAAGTGTCTTACCACGAGCTGCAGCAACTGCTTTTGCATCCATAAGATTTTCAATAGCATTGAATGTTGCGCGAACAACGTTTACAGAAGAACTTGAACCCAATGATTTAGAAATAACATCTGTAATTCCTACTGCATCCATTACTGAGCGAACAGCACCACCAGCCTTGATACCTGTACCGGCACAAGCTGGCTTAAGGAGTACAGAAGAACTCTTGTATTTTCCAATAATTTCATGTGGCAAAGTGCCATTTTTCATTGACATAGTTACAAGATTTCTCTTGGCATGGTCAATACTCTTTTTAATAGCTTCAGACACATCATTAGCTTTACCAAATCCGTATCCTACGCGACCTTTCTGATCACCAACAACAGTAAGTGCAGAGAAAGACATTCGGCGTCCACCTTTTACAGTCTTTGCAGTTCTGTTAAGAGTTACAAGTTTTTCAACGAACTCTTTTGGTTCTTTTTCAAAATTCTTGCGTTCCATCTTTACTCCTAGAACTCAATACCAGCACTACGTGTGCCGTCTGCAAGGGCTTTTACAACACCGTGATAAAGATAACCGTTACGGTCGAAAACTACCTTAGTAATCTTCTTATCTTTAAGGCGTGCACCAAAAGCTTCACCAAGTTTCTTAGCTCCATCAGTATTAGCCTTAAGAGCTTCGAATTCTTTTTCATAAGTAGAAATTGAAGCGAGTGTTTTTCCCTCGTCGTCATCAATTACCTGTACAGAAATATTCTTATTAGAACGTGTAACTGTCATACGTGGACGGTCAGCTGTTCCATAAACACTCTTACGAATGTGAACCTTTCTGTGAAGGCGCTTTCTGTCTTTGTCATTAAGTTTCTTAAACATACTAGCCTACCTTATTTAACACCAGTCTTACCAACTTTGCGTCGGATAACTTCATCTTCGTAACGAATACCTTTTCCTTTGTAAGGTTCTGGCATACGGAGCTTACGAATTTCAGCACAGAATTCACCAACCTGCTGCTTGCTGATTCCTGTTACAGACAACTTACCAGCAGCATCAGCTACTACAGTAAGACCTTCAGGAATTGCAGTAAAGATATCGTTAGAGAAACCAAGGTTCAACATAAGAGTCTTACCCTGAACTTCAGCACGATAACCTACACCAGTGATGATCATTGTTTTTGTGAAACCAGTTGTTACACCGATAACCATGTTATTAATAAGGTTTCTGTAAAGACCATGGAATGCGTTAGACTGCTTAGATTCATCAGCCTGCTTCAATTCAACAGCACCGTCTTTTACTTCAACTTTAACATTGTTACCAATTTCCTGTTTAAGTTCACCTTTTGGACCTTTTACAGTCACTACACCGTTAGATACAGTTACTGTTACTCCAGCTGGAATTGTTACAGGAAGTTTACCTACTTTAGACATCTCTTCCTCCTATTACCAGATAGAGCAGATCAATTCACCACCAACCTGCTTTTCAGTTGCCTTCTTACCAGTTGTGATACCAGCAGAAGTTGAAACGATGATTGTACCGTATCCATTGAATACGCGTGGCAAATCTTTATAACCAGAATAAACACGACGACCAGGTGTAGAAATTTTCTTAGCACCGTGGATTACAGGATTATTACTGTCATCATACTTCAGGATGATACGGATAACAGAGTGTCCGTCTTCCTGAACCTTCTTAAAGTTTTTGATATATCCTTCAGTTTTCAAAATCTTTACGATTTCGAGCTTCATTTTTGAAGCAGGAATATCTACTTTTTCGTGGCGGGCATTAGCCGCATTGCGAACCTTAGTGAGCATATCTGCTACTGGATCTGATGCACTCATATTATTCTCCTACCACTCTACCAACTTGATTTTGTGACGCCTGGAAGAAGGCCTTCACTTGCTAATTTGCGAAAGCAGATACGACACATCTTATACTTTCTCAAATATCCACGTGGACGTCCGCAAAGCTGACAGCGATTGTACTGTCTAGTTTCATACTTCTGTTTGCGAGCGGCTTTAATAATCATTGATTTCTTAGCCATGTATCCCTCACTCTACTTACGGAATGGCATGTTGAATTTGGTAAGCAAAGCTTTTGCTTCTGCATCAGTCTTTGCACTTGTTACGATAGTGATGTTCATACCAGCAATCTTGACGATCTTATCGAAATCGATTTCTGGGAAAATCAACTGTTCAGTAATACCAACTGAGAAATTTCCGTGTCCATCAAAGCCAGTTGCCTTGATACCACGGAAGTCCTTAATACGTGGGAATGCAACGTTAATAAGGCGGTCCAAGAATTCATACATAATTGCACCGCGCAATGTTACCATTGCTCCTACTTCATTACCCTCACGCAACTTAAAGTTAGCGATACTCTTTTTTGCTCTTGTCTTAACAGCTTTCTGACCTGTGATCTGAGTCAAGTCAGTAACTGCGGCATCAAGGAGTTTCTTATTTGTGAGAGCTTCGCCTACACCCATGCTTACAACTACCTTTTTGATAGCTGGAATCTGCATTGGAGTTGTATAGTTAAATTCCTTAACCATTTCTGGGGCGATAGTGTCCTTATAGACTTTCTTAAGCCGAGGTACGTAATTAGCCATTACAGTGTTTCTCCACATTTGCGACAAACGCGAACTTTTTTGTCCCCATTCATCTTATAGCCAACTTTTACAGGACGACCGCATTTTTTACATACGATACCAACATTTGAAATGTTAAGTGGTGCTTCAACTTCTACGATACCACCCTGATCCTGCTGACTACGTTTTTTCATTGCTTTTTTAACAATATTAACACCAGATACGATTACTGCATCTTTCTTAGAGATAACGCTTACAACTGTTCCACGCTTTCCCTTATCTTTACCTGCAATAACTTCTACAGTGTCATCTTTACGGATCTTAAATTTCTTTTCCATAACCATAACCCCTTAGAGTACCTCTGGAGCAAGTGAAACGATTTTCATGAAATCCATATCACGAAGCTCACGAGCTACAGGTCCGAAGATGCGTTTTCCCTTTGGATTCTTATTTTCATCAACGATAACACAAGCGTTATCATCGAAACGAATATAAGTTCCATCAGGACGACGGTATTCTTTTGCCTGTCGTACAATTACTGCCTTCTGAACAGCACCCTTTTTAATTGTGGATGTTGGGATAGCATCTTTAATTGCAACAACAACAATGTCGCCAATTCCGGCATAACGGCGGTGTGAACCACCAAGTACTTTGATACACTGAGCGATCTTAGCACCGGAGTTATCAGCAACTGTCATACATGACTGCATCTGAATCATAATTCTACTCCTTATACCTTATTTAGCGCGTTCAACGATTTCTACAAGACGCCAAGCCTTATTCTTGCTAAGCGGTCTGCATTCCACGATGCGAACTGTGTCACCAATGTGAGCATCGTTCTTTTCATCCTGGGCCATATACTTCTTTGATCGAGTAACATATTTCTTGTAAAGACGATCCATTTTCTTTGTTGTTACTGTAACAACGATAGTTTTATCCATCTTATCACTTGTAACAAGACCAACGAATTCACGTTTTTTAGGTGTCTCTACAGTCTGAACAGTATTTTCTGCCACGGTTCAGCTCCTACTTATTTTCTTCAGCAGACTTCTGCTGAATGAAAGTATTCAAACGTGCAATTTCACGACGCATTGTACGTTTCTGCATTGGGTTATCTACATGAGAAACAACCATCTTAAAACGGAGGTCCATGTACTTCTTCTTAAGCTCGTCACGCTTAGCAACTAATTCTGAATAAGATAATTCTTTATCAGTCTTTTTCTTTGATTCAGCCATCTTATTCCTCCTTAGTCCTGTGTTGGCTTATAAGCGATTTTTGTTATTACTGGCAATTTGTCAGCAGCCAATTCAAGTGCTCTGTGAGCAAGCTTCTGATCAACTCCACCAACTTCAAACAAAATCATACCAGGTTTGATAACAGCTGCCCATGATTCTGGAGCACCTTTACCCTTACCCATACGAACTTCAGCAGGCTTCTTTGGAATAGGCTTGTCTGGGAAAATACGAATCCAAACGTTACCTTTACGTTCAAGCTTACGGTTGATAGCAACACGGGCTGCTTCAATTACACGAGCGCTTAACCATGTTGGTTCCATTGCAACAAGAGCAATGTTACCAAAGTCAATAAAATTGTCGCGTGTAGCATTTCCTTTTTCTCTACCACGCTGCACCTTACGGTGCATAACTCTTTTAGGACTTAATGGCATAATTTAGCTCCTTTCCTTTGCAGAAGGTTCTGATTTTTCAGCCTTATCTGCATTAGGACGCTGTGAACGTTCACGGCGTGGCTTGCGAACAAGCTGGCCAGCATCTTCGTTCTGTTCAACACCATAGTTCATACCATTGTAAACCCATACTTTTACACCGATTTTACCGTATGAAGTATGTGCTTCGTATGTAGCATAGTCGATATCAGCACGAAGAGTGTGAAGTGGAACGCGTCCTTCCTTATGCTCTTCAGTTCTTTTCATTTCAGCGCCGCCAAGACGACCTGAAAGACGAATCTTAATACCCTGTGCACCAGAGCGCATAGCGTTTGATACAGCCTGTTTCAATGCCTTGCGGAATGAACCGTGACCAGCAAGCTGACGACCAACATTCTGAGCAATCAAACTTGCATTAACTTCAGCACGCTTGATTTCCTTAATCTTGATCTGAACTTTCTTAGTCAACTGTGACTGGATATCAGCACTAATCTTTTCAATTGTTGCGCCTTTTACACCAATAATAACACCCGGACGAGCAGTGTGAATAACGATTGTTACACGCTGTGGGTGACGTACGATTTCAATTTCGGCAATGTCAGCATTTTTGCATTCTGGAAGATCCATAACCATCTTACGGATTTTTACATCTTCAAGAACGAGGTCTGCATAATCACGAAAATCTGCATACCAGCGTGACTGCCATGTTTTGTTTATGCCTAAGCGCAAACCGATTGGACTAACTTTCTGACCCACTTTATTCCCCTGCCTTCTCGTCAACGATGACAGTAATATGACACATACGCTTTAAAAGCTGATCTGCACGACCACGTGCACGGAACCATACTCTCTTGAGTCTTGGACCTTCATCAATTCTAATTTCTTTTACGTAGAGCATATCTTCATCAAGCTTATTGTTCAAATTCAGCGCATTTGCAATTGCTGATTTCAAAGTAGCGTTAATAAGTACAGCACCTTTCTGTGGCATGTTAGCAAGAATTGCCAATGCCTTTGTACAAGGCTGCTGATTAACAAGCTTTGCA
>Ga0256872_10000538_pt1 | contig 10945 bp, 9 predicted proteins | sample RumenRJG_08RNA_FD_186119 | JGI IMG/M metagenome (GOLD analysis project Ga0256872, IMG submission 186119) | Metatranscriptome of bovine rumen microbial communities from Lethbridge, Alberta, Canada - Rumen RJG_08 (Metagenome Metatranscriptome) | ecosystem: Host-associated > Mammals > Digestive...
GGAGAATTTAAATAGACTGAAAGCTGTTCTTGCAGATGCTGGTCAAACGAACAAATGGTTGGCAGAGCAGTTAGGCAAGGATCCTGTGACCGTGTCAAAGTGGTGTACAAATACCACTCAGCCTGATTTGTTGACGTTATCTAAAATATCGGATTTGTTACACATCGATATTCGCGAACTTCTTGTGAGCAGGAATCAGCCTGTTCAGCCACTAACAAAAGAAGTCAAATAAATTCTAGGACTTAGTGGAATCTTTCGGCAATGAATTAATATGTAAACTAAACGATTAAAATATATGCTTAAAATCGTTCAAAACAACCCATATCGTTTTCTTGGAGTTTGTTCCAACGCTCCAACTGCTGAACGTTTGGCAAATAGCCGTAAATTGAATGCTTTTTTGAAAGTAAACAAAGAAGTTTCATTCCCTCTTGACCTTACAAATTTATTGCCATCATTGGTGAGAACAACTGATGGAATGAATGCGGCGAACAATAGCATTAATTTACCAAAGGATCAGTTGAAATACGCTCTTTTCTGGTTTATTAATTCCTCTGCTATCGACAAGATGGCACTGGAATATCTCCAGAATGGTAATACTTCTAAGTCTTCTGAATTGTTTGGAAAGAAGGAGACCTTCTCTTCATTGATTAATCAGGGGGTTCTCGCTTTTATCAATGGAGACGATGGAGAAGCAATACAATGTGTCACGAAGGTTATCCATGATGACGATAATCGCACCAATTTTGTTGAAGCAGTTTGTGGTTCGACATTCAATATTTCAGAAGAAGATTTGGCTCAACTCTTTATAGATGCACTTCTTGAAGAGATTAAAGTCAGTGAATTAAAAGACTTGTTTGAACAATATGGCACATCATCTGATGACGATGAATTTTTACAAGAAAAGGCAATTGGAGAACCGATTGCTGCTATCAATAGTGCAGTAGCCCAAGCAAAAAACATAAAAAACGATGATGCTCCAGCCCAATACCAGGCAGGTGTCACGTTGATGAATTCAACAAAAGCCGACTTACAGGCTATTCGTTCTATTTTGGGCACATCGAATATGCAATATCAAATGGTAGCTGATAATCTTGCCAAGCAAATACTTCAATGTGGCATCAACTACTACAATAATGCAAGTGAAGATGAGGATGTAGAAATAGATAAAGCCTTTACACTTCAAAACTATGCTCTATCAATAGCAGTCGGAAGATTAACAAAAGACCGCTGTAAAGAGAATGTTGATATACTAAAGAAAAAGAAAGAAGAACTTCCACCAAAGGAAGCTCGATATTATGACAAGAAAATCAAGGACGCTCTGGCTGTCTATATGACACAGCCTGATAAGATTAGTTATGCAATCAGCTTGATTAAGAAAGTAGTTCCTTATTTGATGTCTATTAAGGAGGTTCTTGGTGGTAACAACACGTACTATCTAAGAATGTCAACTTTGATAGTTAATGCTTCTCTCCATAACATTATTGAGGAATTCAATAGTGTTATGAATGATGGCATTCAGCTTCAACTTCTACTTGACAGAGCTGGAACGATGCGTACAATTAAAAACGTCTTTGATCAAGCTTGGAAGGCAACCCTTTATATGGATAAGCTGGATATGGAGCCAGAATTCAAAAGAGGAAGATACAATCAAAATCGTTCAGCTCTGAAGGGACAGGTAGAACAAGTAATAAACGTATATCAAACAGTTTCTTTGGATATGCGTGGTGAGAAAAAGATTTTTGAAGATTGTAGAACGGTTTCCGACTTAAACAACTATACAAGTCTGTTCCCTGGTGGTAAATATGCAACTCAGGTGAAGGACAAGATTGAAAAAATGGAGTATGATGCTTGTACGTCCACACAAGACTGCCAAAAATTCAAGGACAAGTATCCTCGAAGTAGATACGACATCGATTCCAAGTGGGAAGAATGTTACTATAAGCAATGTAGAAATATTTCACATTATGAAGGTTATTTAAGAGATTATCCTAATGGAAAATATGTATCACAAGCAAAGGCAAATATTGACAAGCTCTCTTACGAGTCTTGCCGTAGCGTAAGTGATTATAGAACATATATGTCTAAATTCCCTCATGGGAAATATTTCTCGCAAGCAAAATTGTTCGTAGATGACGAAGAAATGTGGAGTAGATGCACATCTTCAGACAGCAAAGATCTGTATAAAGAATATCTTGCGAAGTTCCCGAATGGTCGCCACAAGACCGAAGCAGAACAAAAAGCAAGTGCTTGTTATGTTGCCACCATGGTATATGGAGACTACAATCATCCACAGGTTATAGCTCTTCGTAGCTTCCGAGACGACACATTGCAACACTCAGCATTAGGCAGAGCCTTTATTCGTTTTTATTACAGAAACTCCCCCACATGGGTTGAGAAGATGCAGGGTAAGAAAACGATTAACAGTATAATCAGAACAATATTGGATAAATTTATAATACTATACAATCATGAAAGTAAGTAGAATTATTTTGGCTTTGATTGCTTCTGCGATTGTAGCCACTACCCATGCAGAGAGCAATGACAGCATTAAGCTCGTGAGATTAGAGCAAACTCTTCAAAAGGAGATAAAAGCTCGTGAGTCTCTGAAAACGGAATTAGCCCTTCAAAAAGATTTAATTAAGAGTCAAGCTGGTGTGATTGACTCTCTTCGCTCTGCTATTGATCAGAATGCAAGAAACATAAAGACTACAGCTGATGAGATCGGGGTTAAAATTGATGAAACAAATTCCACTCTTGGTTCAAAAGCCGACTCCTCAGATGTTAAATCAAAAACGATTTGGGGAAGCATCATTCTTATATTACTTGCCATATTAGGCGCAATAGTTTATTATCTCCTTCATAAAAGGATTAATAAGGGGAATGCTGACGTTAATGCACTAATGGAGAAGTCTGACAAATTAAATGAACAAATCCTCAATCAATTCTCTTTGGAAATGGCAGAAATGCAGAAAATTTCCGCGTCATTAGCAGCAATAGAGAAAACTAATGGGCAGCAGGGAAGCACATCATCAGAGCCTGATCATTCTCTTATCAAGACTCTTGCAGACCGCATTACATTCATGGAAATGACTCTCTTTAAGATGGATCCAAAGGTAAAGGGTTACAAGCAACTTTCAAAGTCTATTTCTCAGATGAAGGACAACCTCCTTGCGAATGGATATGAACTAGTAGAAATGCTTGGTAAACCATATAACGATGGTATGAAAGCGGTCGCTAATTTTAATGATGATGATGAAATAGAGGAAGGAAAGAGAATCATCACCGCTATCATTAAACCTCAAATTAATTATAAAGGCCAGATGATTCAAGCGGCTCAGATTACAGTAAGTCAAAATATACAATAACATCATAAGGATTTACGCTCATGGCACAAATTAAGATGAAGTACGGAATTGACTTGGGTACCACCAATTCCGCAATCTGCAAGATGGAGAACGGTGAACCGACCATCAAAAAAACCGATACCCTTAAAGATACGCTCCCTTCTTGTGTTTCATTCACCAAGAAGAAAGTTATTAAAGTTGGCGACAGTGCCTATAACGACCTTCGTCAAGATAAATCTCGCGCATCAAAGAAAATGTCAAAAATGAGCGAGAATGTGTTCCTTGAATTCAAGCGTACTATGGGTTTGGACACTCAATATGAGAGCAAAAACATGGAACGCTCATTCTCTTCTGAAGAACTCTCTGCAGAAGTCTTAAAAGCGTTAAAGTCTTTTGTTTCAGACGATTCAATCAACGCATGTGTAATTACAATTCCAGCAAAATTTAAGACCGACCAGATTGCAGCCACAAAACGTGCTGCAACAATGGCTGGTATTGACCATTGTGAACTTCTTCAGGAACCAATTGCCGCATCTATGGCATATGGATTGAGTACTGCTAAGAAAGATGGCATGTGGCTCGTTTTTGACTTCGGTGGAGGTACATTTGATGCTGCCCTTTTAAAGGTTGAAGATGGTATCATGCAGGTAAAAGACACAGAAGGAGACAACTACCTTGGCGGCAAGAATCTTGACTATGCAATTGTTGACGAAATCATTATTCCGTATCTCAAAGAGAACTATGTTATTGATGACATTTTGGATGATGACACAAAGAAGCAGATACTTCGTGACGCAATGAAATTCTATGCCGAGCAAGCAAAGAATCAGTTGTCTTTCAAAGATAAGTGCGATGTTACTTCACAACTTGACGAATTTGGCGAAGATGACGAAGGTACAGAAATTGAGCTGGATATGGTCATCACAAAAGAGCAAATTGCAGAAGTTCTTTCTCCAATTTTCCAGAAAGCAATTGACATCTGCAAGAATCTTCTTTCAAGAAACAATCTAAAGGGAAAAGATCTTGACTCCCTGATTCTTGTTGGTGGCCCAACTTATTCCCCAGTACTTAGGAGTATGCTCAAAGAACAAATAACTCCTAATGTCGATACAAGTATTGACCCAATGACTGCTGTTGCCAAGGGTGCTGCATTGTTCGCTTCTGGAATAGATACGGAAAGTAAAGGGCTTGGTGCAGGCGTTGGCAGTAACAGTTGCACTGTGGCTCTTGATTTAGCTTATGAATCAAGTTCTGTTGAAACTGTGGAATTTGTATCTGTTAAGCTTCTAAAGAATGAATGTACTGGCACTATTCCTTCAAAAATATTCATTGAGTTGACTCGTAATGATAAGGGATGGTCAAGCGGCAAAGTTGAAATCAACGAAATCGGTGATGTCATTGAGTGTCAGCTTATGGAAGGAAAGTCAAATTCATTCGCAATTGTAGCATATGATGATAAGGGTAGTACAATTCCTTGCTTCCCTAATGAGGTGAACATCATGCAAGGTATAGTCGTGGGAAATGCAGTCCTTCCTTATAACATAGGCATTGAAGCCCATGACAGCAATCGCAACAAGGATGTGTTTGTACCATTAAAGGGTCTTGAAAAGAATCAGCCCATTCCTGCTATCGGTGTTCGTAATGGTCTGAAGACCCCATCACAATTACGTCCAGGTATGACAACTGATCGTCTTGTTATTCCAATCTATCAAGGTGAACACAATGCAGAAGGTAGTAATGCTATCTATAATGACCATGTTACCAATATTATCATAACAGGTGATGATGTTCCTGCATTAATACCTGCTAATAGTGACCTTGATATTACGGTTAAAGTCGATCGTTCACAAATGATGACGGTTGAAGTAACATTCCCTGTTATTGGCGAAACAGTTGAGAAAGAAATTGATGTTAATCAGCGTTCTGGTGTAAATGAGAACGATCTTGACGAACGACTGAATGAAGCCAAGCGTAAACTTCGCAACCTTCAGTCAACCAATGGCGTTGAAGAACATGAAATATCCGAAGCTCAGTCTATGCTCAAAGATATTATTGGCCGATTTGATGGTGAAAAGGGGTCTGAAGATGGCAAAATGCATTTGCTTGCTGACCTTCGTCGTGCATTCTTAAAGATGGAAGAGACTGAGAATGCTCATGAATGGGAAACTCTGGAGACTGAACTTCGAGAGGAATTTGATCGACTGGAGAAAGCTAATAATGATCTTGGCAACAAACATGATGACCAAGTAGCAGAACTCCGTCGACAAACAGATATGGCAATTCGTAAGCAAGATGTTCAGATGGGACGTCAGGTTCTTGATGAAATAAATTCTGTTTTCGTTGGAGTAACTTTGATATATCAACTTGTCGGCTTCGTTAGACATCATAGCACCAACTTTGGCCAATACAAGTGGACAGATGCAGGTAGAGCACGTCAGTTACTTAACCAAGGTCTGGATATTATCAATAATAATCCTACCGTTGAATCTCTTCACCCACTTGTGTGTGCAGTAATTGATTTGATGGATGTTCCATTGAGTGAGAAACCTACATTTTAGTTAAAATAATGGCACACGAGGGGGAGCCTCGTGTGCTCATTTCAAAAATATGAATAATACAACAGAAATAAAAGATTTTGGCACTTTGGAAAAAATTCTACAAAGTGGTGTTGATGGTTCTATAAAGATAGAGCAATCACAATTGGTGACTTTAGTCTCCGTGTTTTATGCCTTGCATCAGGAACTTTCTTCACTATTTAAGAAAGAAAGTGAAAATGACGTGTTGTATTCTCATTACATAAATGAAAATGTTGATTTTCTGGTGGAAGAATCATTCAGTAGAGCTAAATGTGTTGAACTGTTTTTGCTTTTTGAAAATTTGCCTTTTGAAATATATGGTAAGTTCAAGGATCAACTACCCAAGTTCCAGGAAATTGCTATATTAAATAGGAATATAATAGAAAATAAAAAAAGCATGCTGCAAACGCTTAAAAATGCAGGAATCACAAAGCCACAATCATCTAATTCTGGATGTATGGTTGTCATTGCCGTTCTTATAATGTCTGTAACACTTTTAACTTTGATATAATGAGTAAACTCGTAGATATTACTGTTACATGTCCTCAATGTGGACAAAAGTACGAAGCTAAAGTGTTTAGAACACTTTGGGGAGATGGAGGGACTGCAGAACAGAACAGTCTTTCAAACGATAATGTTAATGTCGTTGAGTGCCCACATTGTCACTATTCATTTAGGGCACCTCTAGCCATGATGTATGTGGATTGTAAAAAAGGCTTTGCTGTATGGTGGGAACCTATTCATGATTCCGGCATAGACAATGATACCATTGCATACAGCAATATGTTTGGGGCTGATAGCTATTATGCTAAAGCTCCAAGAATACAAGATTGGGAAGATTTCAAAGATACCGTCAAGAAATACTATACAGGTGAATTGAAAGCTAATCCTATTACAAAATTTGATATTAATGCATTAAAAGGAGTTGCAGCTGGCAACAAATCCAAGAAAAGCGGATGTCTGGGATTTGCAATACTTTTAATTGGTTCAATCACATCATTACTTATTACAGGACTAAATATTATTCTTTAATATGAAATGGAATAGCCCCAAGTTTATTAATATTCGGTATCGCACAACAGTTTTTATATCCAAGCTGTTTAATTCTAAGCTGTTTTGGTTGCAAGTGTGTGCAGTGGGAATATGGATAATGGTGATTCAAGGATTCATCCATGAAGATAGTGGTGCACAAAAAGTATATGTTGTGGGAGGTAATCTTGATGCGCAAGTTTCTGGTTCTGTAGATGTAACCAATACTGTAGATGTGAATTTAGAAGAAGTTATCGGTCACACTGTTGGATGTCACCGATCATACACAAAAGATGGTCGTGAATATCAAGCTATAGACGTATTTAAATCAAATTGGTAATATGCTTACAAAGAAACAATATATAGACTCTTACATAATTACCTTCCCCATAAAGGAAGGTGCTTATGCTGAAACCTATCGTGTTAAAGATTCTGAAGGCAAAAACTATTTCTTGAAATTAATTGATTTTGCCAAACTTCACCATACACAGTTTGATGACGATGGACATGTTTTAGAGGTTGAGATCGCAAAGCAGTTACATCATCCAAACATAGCAAATTATCATGATTCAGGTGAAATACAAATCAATGGAAAAAGATATGTTTATATTGTTTTTGATTTTATAGCAGGAGAAACCGCAGCACAGCAAACAACAAGAGAACAGTGCTGTTCTGTATATGATGCAAAACAAATAACATTAGGGGTACTTAATGGATTGAGCTTTTTACATGGTTTAGATAACCCAGTTATTCACAATGAAATAACCACTCAGAATGTCATGTTAGACATTTCTGGCGGGGTACCAGTACCGAAAATTATCGATTTCGGTTACGCTCGTTATCAAAGTCAAAGCATAAGTTCTTTTATGCTGAAAGGACTTAATCCATTCTATTTGGCTCCTGAAGCATTAAATGGTATTTTTTCAATTCAATCTGATATATTCTCAGTTGGTGCTATGTTATATCACCTACTATATGGTATGCTCCCATACTATACTGATATTTCAAAGGTTAAAGGAGATAGAAACGCATTACTTACAGAAATATCAGAAGCACGAACTCGTCCATTAAGAATACCCAATAAATCCATCTTTGAAATGGACGAGCAATTGATTAATACCATGTCCAAAGCATTGGCTTTGGACGTTGAAGATAGATTTCAATCTGCTGACGAGTTTATAAAAGCAATTAAAGGTGAAATCAAAGTTGATCGTATTACACATAAGCCACAATCTACCTTCGTAGAGAATAGCGATACCCATGAAGAGAATAAAAACATCAACAGGAAAGTCGGAAATGGATTTAAAGATGTCGCTGGTATGACACAGCTAAAAGAGCAACTTCAATCAGATGTCATCGATTTAATTCAAGATCCAGAACAAGCAAAGCAACTTGGTATATCCATTCCAAACGGATTGTTGTTCTACGGGCCTCCTGGATGTGGAAAAACATTTTTCGCTGAGAAATTTGCGGAGGAAGCTGGTTTTAATTATAAATATATCAAATGTTCGGATGTAGCTTCACCATATATACATGGAGGACAAGACAAGATTGCGGCCATTTTTGATGAAGCACGGAAGAATGCACCTACAATTCTGTTTTTTGATGAGATAGATGCTATGATTAAAGATCGTAGCAAACATAATAATGTAAGTGAAGCCGGAGAAGTAAATGAATTTCTTGCTCAATTAAACAATTGTGGCGAAGATGGAGTTATTGTAATTGGAGCCACAAATAAGCCTGATGATATTGATGAAGCTGCTTTGCGTGCCGGCCGTCTAGAGTTCAAATATTATATACCGCAACCAGACGCAGAGACCAGAGCATCTATTTTTGAGATAAATCTTTCAAAACGTAAGGTCGATTTTGGTATCAATTATGATAAACTTGCAAGTTTAACAGAGAATTATATATCTGCAGACATAAAGATGATTGTTGATAATGCTGCTAGACTTACGTTCAGGCGTAAATTGGGTAAAATCACCCAAGAGACCCTTGAAGAAGTGATAGCTTCATCTAAGCCTAGTATATCGATTGATGTAATAAAAAGACATGAAGAAATAAGAGACAAATTCATGGGTCTTAAGAAAAGTGAGCCTAGAAGAAAAATTGGTTTTAACTAATAATTTATATTTATCATGGATAAGGAATTGTATCTAAAAACTGCCTTTTGTTGTATGGCATGTGATGGAAACATTGCAGAAGAAGAAGTACAACTCATTAGAGATTACACCAAAGAGTCTTTAGTGTTTCAAGGACTTGATGTGGAAAAATTATTGAATGATTATATCAAAGCAATTAACGCTACTGGAATGTCATTCCTTAATTCATACCTTTCTGAAATCAAGTCAATTGATATGACTGAGACGGAGGAACTACAACTGGTCAAAATAGCCATTCAAATGATTGAGGCTGACAAAGAGGTATTGTATTCCGAAATCAAATTTTTTAAGCGTATTAGAAAATGTTTGTCAGTATCTGACGAGGTGCTTTATAGGGAATTTCCCGATAAAGAAGATTTCTTTTTGCCGGATATAGCTCAGCAAGAATATGAATTCGTTTTGGAATCCGAGTTTGCTTCTATTCAATTTAGTTTGGAAGATGCGCAATAAACAATAATACTTTTCACAATGTTTGATACACTAAGCGATAACCAGAAAAAAGCCTTAGCTCGTGTCGGATTGGGCATTATGGGGATTTCATATGGTGGAAGAATTAGAACCAATGAGCCCGATATATATGCTCTATTCGTTGATTTCTTTTACGTTGATTCGCAAGAAGAAATTATACCCATCTTACAAGATATTATTAGGATGGATCAAAGCGAAGCAACCGAAATCGCGAAACAGTTAAGCAATCGCGAAAAGGACGAGTTCCGTACATATATGGTTGATGCCGCCAGAAATGATGGCAGAAGACTTCTTGCTATCGCGGCGTTCATGCAAAACATTGGATTTAATTCGAGTTACTTTGACTAAATGGACTCATAAAAAGAATGGCAGAGTCATACGATATATTCATAAGTTATTCAAATAAAGACCGTCAATTAGTCCACAAGTATGCAAAATTCTTAGAGGATTATGGATATAAAGTGTGGTATGATGTCAAAGGTCTCTATGGCGGAGCTAAATTTGCGGGTGTAATAGCAGACGCTATCGAGGCTTCAAAATTGTTTGTGTTTTTTTCTTCTGAAAATTCCAACAAATCAGAGTGGACAAAAGGAGAAATATTTCTGGCTCAAAAATTCGGCAAACAAATACTTCCTGTACGACTTGATGATTCCGATTATGAAAAGTCCGTAATGATAGTTCTACTACCATTACAATATATTGTTTGTAAGAATGGAGTATCTCCTGGGGCTTTAGATGAATTACAGAATGCAATCAATAAATTCATAGGTGAACCGCCAAAAAGGAAAGAGTTAAGTGATAAAAAAAAGATAACGAAACGTCGTTGGGTTAAGCCAAGTCTTTGGCTTTCTGGCTTCATGTCATTATTTTTTGCTTTTTTCATGATGGTTGTTAGTGGTGAGTACATGATCAATGTTTCTCTATCGCTCTTTTCGATGACGATTACATCTTTTCTCTGTTTTCTTGCATGTTTGTATATCGTTTTCCTTGACCAGAAATGGAATGAACGAACAATGACAATAAATCTAGTATATTTATTGGGGATGACATTCTTCTTGTCCTATTCAATTATGGCTTTCGGATTATGCTATATAAGCTATGAAGTCTTCTCATTAAATTACCCTAGTATCATTTGTGCTGTTATTTCAATTTATGCATTAATTAAGTTGATGAATTATAAAAAAATTGGGTATTTCATTCTCTGGATATGCGTATTCTTATTTTCAGCAGGTAGTTATTGGTGGCTTATGCATTCTATCATTGCCCCAATCATCATTGCCGTTATAGGTTCCGTTTGTATGCTTGTTTTAACTGGTTTGTTAAAACAAAGGTACAATGACATTTCCATGTGGAGTAAATTGTCTTA
>Ga0256872_10000541_pt1 | contig 10926 bp, 7 predicted proteins | sample RumenRJG_08RNA_FD_186119 | JGI IMG/M metagenome (GOLD analysis project Ga0256872, IMG submission 186119) | Metatranscriptome of bovine rumen microbial communities from Lethbridge, Alberta, Canada - Rumen RJG_08 (Metagenome Metatranscriptome) | ecosystem: Host-associated > Mammals > Digestive...
AAACACTCAAAAAACTTACAAAGAATCGAAAAGTTTTAACGGTAAAATTAACACCAACCATCAAGAACCCCAACCGCCAAAAACACATACTCAAAAACCTCAGCCGGCATCTGAGGCCAAAGGCGAACTTCCGGGAAGTACTTCTATTGCCGTTAAAAACAAACCGCAGAAACAATACAACAAACAAATTCCGGAAAAATCCAAAGGAACGTTTATTGATATGAAAGACGATTCTGCGGATTCTAATTACGAAAAATTCTAAAAAAATAAGGGGCGCAAAAGGAAAAAACGCCCCTATTTTTTGTTATTTACGGAATAATGTTTACCTTTGTCCAATAACTAAAAAGATTTTTTTTAATACGAATTATGAACGAGTCGATATTAAGTGCATTAATGCAAATGTTTGCAATCGTGGCTACGGTAAACACCGGCGAGATGTCGGATGATGCCCGCACCATTGTTGAGTCGTATCTCAAATTGCAACTCAGTCAGGAACTTGTGGAAAAATATCTCAAGCTTTTTGACGAATACTTCGCCGTACAAAGCGGCTCGGTAAAAAAGAATTCCGAAAAACAGCGCAAACGTAATTCAATGAATTCCGTTAAAGTGCTCAAAATATGCAACGAAATCAACGAAACTCTTCAACAACGCGACAAAGTAATCGTAGTAATACGTCTTTTGGAGTTCGTTAAAAACACCGTTACTGACAAGGAACTCGATTTTATCAACACCGTTGCCGAGACTTTCAATATTTTGGAGCAGGAATACACGGATTTGAAAACTTTCGTTCTCTACTCTGAGGAACAAATAGCCGACAAATCGCAGTTTATGATTATCGGCTCTCAAGAAATTCCAACGGAACTCGCAAGTGCAAAATTCCTTTTTGAGAAAAACATCAAAGGAGTTATCGAAATTATTCGTATGAAATCGACTAACTTGTTGTTTTTCAAATACAAAGGCGATGATGCACTTTACATGAATTCCTCTCAAGTAATTCCTAACAGAACTTATCTTTTAGGCAACGGAACGGTTATAAAAAATCCTAAAATCACGCCGATTTATTTCAGTGATATTTCAAGTCGCTTCATTCTCGACGAGCAAAAAGCAAGATTGGAGTTTTGTGCCGATAACATCGAATTCAAATATTCCAACACCGAAAACGGTATTCACAAATTTTCGTTTTACGAAGAATCTGGCAACCTTATCGGTATCATGGGCGGAAGCGGCGTAGGTAAATCAACACTTCTGAACCTTCTTATCGGAAACTATCCGTTAGCAGGCGGAAAAATTACAATCAACGGTTACGACTATGCAAGCGGTAAGGAAAAATTAAAAGGCGTTATCGGTTACGTGCCGCAGGACGACCTTTTGATTGAGGAACTTACGGTTTTTGAAAACTTATATTTCAACGCAAAACTTTGTTTTAGCGAGTTCTCCGAACATCATATCATTCAGACCGTTATGAGAATCCTCATGGAGATGGACCTCAACGAAATCAGAGATTTGAAAGTAGGCGGACCCCTCAACAAATTTATCTCCGGCGGTCAAAGAAAACGCCTTAACATTGCTTTGGAATTAATGAGAGAGCCTTCGGTTTTAATCGCTGACGAGCCGACTTCAGGACTTTCCTCTGCCGATTCAGAAATGGTTATGACACTTTTGAAAGAACAAACTTTCAAAGGGAAACTCGTTATCGTAAACATCCACCAGCCTTCGAGTGATATTTTCAAGATGTTTGATAAAATCCTCGTTATGGACAGAGGCGGTTATCCGGCTTATTACGGCAACCCGCTTGATGCGATAGCATATTTCAAAAACATTTCAAACAATATTTCGGCTCAAGACGGCGAATGTCCGCTTTGCGGTAACGTTAATCCCGAACAAATCTTGGAAACCCTTGAGGCTAAGATGGTTAACGAATACGGAAAACTTACGCGCAACAGAAAAATCTCCCCGAAAGAGTGGTACGAACTTTTCAACGAAAACATCGCACCAAAAATCGAACAAAAGAAGAAAAGCTTTCCGCAGACGGAAACCGAAATTCCCGAAAACAATTTCAAAGTTCCATCTAAATTCAATCAGTTTAAGATTTTCTTCCGCAGAAATGTTTTGTCGAAAATAGTAGACAAACAGTATATGTTGATTAACTTGTTGGAATCTCCCGTTTTGGCGGCGATTTTGGCATTCTTCATAAAATTTTACTCAGGAACGCCGGACGAACCGGAATCTTACGTTTTCGCCAACAACGAAAATATTCCCGCATATATTTTTATGTGCGTTATCTGTTCGATGTTTATCGGTCTGACTGTCAGCGCAGAAGATATTATTAGGGACAGAATGATTCTAAGCAGGGAAAGATTTTTGAACTTGAGTTGGTCAAGTTACATAAATTCCAAGACGGCAACACTTTTTATAATTTCAGCTATTCAGACCTTATCATTCGTATTGATAGGAAACTTAATACTTGAAATTCACGGACTTACGCTGCAATATTGGTTAGTGCTGTTTTCGACCTCATGTTTTGCAAACTTGCTGGGACTGAACATTTCATCGGCTCTGACAAGCGTTGTAAACATCTACATTTTAATACCGTTTATAATTGTTCCGCAACTTTTGTTTGCCGGCGTTTTAGTAGGTTTCAACAAAATGCACAAGAGCGTTGCCTCGGCTGACAAAGTGCCTATTATCGGTGATATTATGACCTCAAGATGGGCTTACGAGGCTCTTGTCATCACTCAGTTTGAAGACAACGAATACAACAAGCATTTTTATTTGGTGGAAAGACAAATCAGTCAAGCTAATTATGATGCAACATTCCTTATTCCCAACCTTAAAACCAGAATTGAATTGACTCAAAAAGCATTCAAAACCGGTGAAAACATGGATAAAACCGATAAGGATATTTTGGTAATAAGAAATATGGTTGCAACATTAAAAGCCTCAGACGGAAGCACTTTCGCAAGAGTTAATGATATTACCAAAGATAAATTCAACGATACTTTGGTTTATGAACTCAACGAATTTTTGGACAAACTCAAGAGCGAGGCAGAACAAATTCAAGCCGCGTGTCAAGAGAAAAAAGATGCAATTTATGCCTCTTTGGTAAAAGAATACGGTTCGAGAGCTGAAGTTTTAAAACTCCAACGCGAAAACCAAAACAAACGTCTTGACGAAATGCTGCTCAACAAAAACGAAGTTGATAAAATTTTTGAAACTAAAGACGGAAAACTTATTCAACAAAAAGATCCGGCTTATCACATAACGCATTTCAGAAACGGACGGGCGCATTTTTATTCGCCCATCAAGAAATTAGGCGGTTTGGAAATCAACACTTATACTTTCAACGTGATTTTCATTTGGCTGACAACTACGTTATGCTATTTTGCGCTGAAGTTTTTGCTTCTGAAAAAGCTCCTAAACCAAATGAGCAAATTTCAGTTTAAATTGAAACTCAAATCAGAGAAAAAACACTGATTGTAAATATGAAATTCCCAAAAATGATTATTGCAGCTTCAAGTGCTGCAATAATCTTAATTACAGTTGCCGCCATTTGGATTTTTAAATCCGATTTTGAGCCGAAACTAAAACAAAAAATTCATCTTTTGAAGGCTGAAACTATACCGCTGAGATTCAAAATTATTTCAAAACAAGACGGCAAAATGCTGATAGCTGCCAAATTTTTTAATCTTGACGGCATGGACGCAGGACGTTTTGAAACAAACTACAAAGACGGTGAAATAAAATTTCATTATATAAAAATTAATATAGAGGGGCGTAATATTTTTCTGCCAGAAGAAATGGAAACCTCTACGGGAAAAATTGCCTTAGAAAAATACTATTTCAAAGACGACTTTCCTCAAACATACACCTCAAGACTTATTGACACGGTCTTGAAAAAAGAATTAGAGTATATGTTCAAAATCCTCAAAAATGAAAAAAACGAAGTGTTTGAAAAATATTACGGACAAATTTCATACGGTTCTGTATCGCTAACTTTCCCTTGGGAAAGAACGACTTACGGCCTTAAAACCGATATTAACGGCGAAATTTCACTAATATCAGATTAATTAAAGCAAAAAATGAAAATAGTTATCACCGGAGCCTCCTCCGGATTAGGCTTTCAGAGTGCGAAACTTTTTATTCAAGCGGGCTGGCAAACGGTTGTCTTAGCCCGCAGAACAGAAAAATTAGAAGAATTAAAAGCCATTAATCCCCATAATGTAACTGCTTGTTATTTCGATATTAACGATGATAAATCACCTGAAAAGTTGAAAGAAATTTTAAGCAGCGGCGGCAAAACAGACATTTATTTTCATGTCTCTGGCATCGGCTGCCACAACAGAGAATTGGATTTGGACAAAGAAATGAACGTCCTTGAAACCAACTGCAAAGGCTTTGCTAAATGTATAGACACCGCTTTCAATTATTTCAAAGAAAACGGCGGCGGACAAATTGCAGCCATCTCATCAATAGCCGGAACCAAAGGACTCGGCGCTGCTCCATCTTACAGCGCGTCAAAGGCCATGAACAATACTTATTTGCAATGTTTAAGGCAACTTTCCAAAATGGTAAAAGCCGATATAAAAATAACTGACATCAGACCGGGATTCGTTAAAACAGCACTTTTGGATTCTAAACGCAATTATCCGATGTTGATGACTCCTGAATATGCCGCTAAAAAAATTTTCAAAGCGATTCTAAGGAAAAAAAGAACGGCAATCATTGATTGGAAATACGCAATTTTGGTATTTTTTTGGAAACTCATTCCCGATTGCATTTGGGAAAGGTTGAATATTGATACAAAATAAAAAACATGCAAAAAAAGTTTTTTCTCTGAAAAAAAATTCTTAATTTTGAGCCGCAAACGATAAATGATATCTTTTGAGAAAAACTATGTTAGAAACTATTTCATTACAGGCAACGGCAGACACTCCGGGTGTCGAACTCGATAAGGAACAAGGACTTTTCAGATTTGAAGGCAAATCTCTGCCCGAAGATGTCTTGAAATTTTACGGACCTGTTCAAAAATGGTTTAATGAATACCGTCAAGACCCGAATCCGAATACAGAAATTGTATTCAACCTCGATTATTTTAACTCGTCGAGTGCAAGAATTATTGTTAAAATTCTAATCGGTCTTGAAGATATTCACGCAGTAAAAAGCAATGTCCACATCTCATGGTATTATTCTGAAAATGATGAACTTATGTACGACAGAGGTATGGAACTCAAAAGCGTTTTGAAACTGCCGTTTGACATGGTGGAGAAAAATTGATTACATGTTTTTTCCATATTATATTGAATTTTGAAAGTGAGACTAAGCGCAATTTTAAACAAAATAAAGAAATTGCGCTTTTTCGCTAAATTATTAAATAAAAGTGTTAACCAAAAATTTCATTAACTAAAAAATGGAATCACAAGACCCTGTTATCTCTACTGAAAGCCGTAAATTAAGTGCGGCTGAGCTCGTTTTGCAAAAACTTTCTGAACGCAAAAACAAGTCTTTGGAGAATATTGCTAACGAAGTTAGCAGCAATTCAGTACCCGGTAGTCAAATCGACGAATTGCAAGAAGAGGAAGAAGACTCTATGACTCAAGAAAGACAAAACGAGGATTTGGAAAATCTCTCTAAAGCTCAACTCGTAGATGCCCTCTTTGCAATCGTAAACCGTAGCGATACTCCTCAAGACTGCCGCGCGGAGATTGAAGACATTAAAACTTGTTTTTACAAAAAACACAGAGCCGAACTTGATGAACAAAAACAAAAATTCATCGAACAAGGAAACGAAGAAAAAGATTTTAAGGCTCAAGAAGACCCCTTGGAAGAAAAATTCAAGGAGTATTACAATCTCTACCGCGAAAAACGGAATATCTACAATCAACAGATAGAGAATCAGAAACAGGAAAATCTGAAACTCAAACAAGAAATCGTCAGCAAAATAGAAAACCTCGTTAACTCTCAAGAAACTTTGAATCAAACTTTTGAAGAGTTCAAAAACCTTCAAAAACAATGGAGAGAAATAGGTTTGGTTCCTCAAACTGAGGTTAAAAAACTTTGGGAATCATATAATTATCAGGTAGAAAGATTTTATGACTTTGTGAAAATCAACAAAGAATTAAGAGATTTGGACCTGAAGAAAAATACAGACGCTAAAATTTTGCTTTGCGAAAAAGCCGAAGAACTTTTACTCGAAACAAAAATCGTAAAAGCATTCAAAGAACTTCAGAAACTTCACGAACAATGGCGTGAAATAGGTCCTGTTGCCCCAGCTCAAAAAGAAGAACTTTGGGAACGTTTCAAACAAGCGACCACAAAAATCAACAAACGCCATCAAGAATATTACGAAAACATCAAAAAAGATCAGGAACAAAACTACAAGGCTAAAACCATGATTTGCGAAAAAGCCGAAGAAATCATCGCTTTGGAATATACCTCGCACAAAGAATGGGACGCTAAATCTAAGGAAATCCTTGAACTTCAACAGATTTGGAAACTTATCGGTTTTGCTCCTAAAAAATACAACAACAAAGTTTACGAACGTTTCCGCGCTGCCTGCGACAAATTTTTTGAGAAAAAACGCGATTTTTATTCTCAAAACAAAGAAGAGGCAGACAATAATCTTCAGTTAAAAGAGGATTTATGCGTTCAAGCAGAAGGTTTGAAAGATTCAACCGATTGGAAAAAAACTTCAGAAATCCTTAAAAACCTTCAGGCTAAATGGAAAACCATCGGCGCAGTTCCTAAAAAACACTCTGAAGAAATTTGGCAGCGTTTCCGTGCGGCTTGCAACTATTTCTTCGACAACAAACAAAAATACTTTGAAGAAAAAGACAAAGAGCAAGACGAAAATTTAAAACTCAAACAACAACTTATTACCGAAGTTGAAAATTACGTTTTGCTTGACAACGACGAGAAAAACATCGCAAATTTAAAAGAGTTTCAAAAACGTTGGGCGCAAATCGGTCAAGTTCCCCGTTCTCAAAAGGACAAAATCCTTGACAAATTCCGCAAAGCCGTTGATGCTCAGTTCAATAAGATTAACATCGACGAGACAAAACGCAGCGAAATGAGAATCAAAAACTTAATCGAATCGGTTAAAAATTCGCCCTCGGCTTACGAAAAACTCAGAGGCGAAAAAGAACGCATCAAAAACCGTATCGAAAATTTGCGTCAACAAGTCGTTTTAGCTGAAAACAATCTCGGCTTTTTTGCTAAATCCAAAAACGCTGACAACATGATTGAAGGTTTTAAGAAAAAACTCGAAAAATCGAAAGCAGAAATTTCAAGTTTGGAAAAACTCGCTTCAATGCTCACAAAAGCCATCAATGAAACCGTTAATAAAACGGTGGAAAAAAAATAACGCATTTTTTTAATTAAACACAAGTGGCAAATACAAAATTTATTTTTGTAACCGGAGGCGTTACCTCCTCGCTCGGAAAAGGAATTTTGGCATCATCACTTGCCAAACTTATCCAAGCGGGGGGCTACTCCGTTACAATTCAGAAATTAGATCCCTATCTCAACGTAGACCCGGGCACTCTCAACCCTTACGAACACGGTGAGTGTTTTGTTACCGACGACGGTGCAGAAACAGATTTGGACCTCGGACATTACGAAAGGTTTCTCAACCGTCCGACCTCTCAGGCCAACAACGTTACCACGGGCAGAATTTATCAATCCGTCATCAACAAAGAACGCAAAGGCGATTATCTTGGAAAAACGGTTCAAATCGTCCCTCACATCACGGACGAAATCAAACGTTCGATAATGCTTTTGGGCAAAAAAGGTGATTATGACGTTGTCGTAACTGAAATCGGCGGCGTTGTCGGCGATATTGAATCACTGCCTTTTATAGAAGCGGTCAGACAATTAAAATGGGAATTAGGCTCCGATGCTCTTTGCATACATCTGACATTAGTGCCTTACCTTGCTGCCGCCGGCGAGTTGAAAACCAAACCAACTCAACACTCTGTAAAACAGTTGTTAGAAAACGGTGTTCAACCCGATATTTTGGTTTTAAGAACGGAACACGCATTAAACAGCAATCTCAAACACAAAGTTGCACTTTTCTGCAATGTTGATAGAAATGCCGTTTTTGAGTCGCCCGATGCAAAATCAATTTACGAAATTCCTCTTTTACTTCATAATCAAGGACTTGACGAGGTCGCAATGACCAAACTCCGTCTCCCTATAAAAAAAGATCCGGATCTCGAACATTGGAAAGATCAACTCAACAAACTTTACAACCTCAAAGAAAGTGTTGATATAGCCGTTGTGGGCAAATATGTTGAACTTCCTGACGCTTACAAATCCATTCACGAGGCTCTCAATCATGCCGGAATGGTCAACGGCGTAAAACTAAACATCGAATGGATTCACAGCGAAAAACTCACCGAGGAAAACGCAAGTGAATTGTTAAAAGACAAAAAAGCCATTCTCGTAGCCCCCGGATTCGGACACAGAGGCATTGAAGGCAAAATCACGGCAGTAAAATTTGCAAGAGAAAACAACATTCCCTTTTTAGGAATTTGTCTTGGAATGCAATGCGCTGTAATAGAATTTGCACGAAACGTTTTAGGACTTAAAAACGCTAACTCAACAGAGTTTGCTGCAACTGATGCTCCCGTTATCGACATCATGGAAGAACAAAAAACGATTACGAACATGGGGCATACAATGCGTTTAGGAGCTTATCCATGCAAAATTTCGGATTTGAATTCCAATGCGTTCAAGGCTTACGGCTTAGAAACAATATCAGAAAGACACAGACACCGTTATGAGTTCAACAACGCATACTTAGAAGAAATGACCGAAAAAGGCATGAGCGCAACGGGTAAAAATCCCGACAGCGATTTGGTAGAAATCGTAGAGATAAAATCACACAAATGGTTTGTCGGTGTTCAGTTTCACCCCGAATACAAAAGCCGTTTTGAGGCACCTCACCCGCTCTTTGTAGCATTTATCAAAGCTGCGGTTTCTTAAAAAAAAGTATCATAAACAAAAAAAATGGACAAAAATACAATAATAGGCATTATACTTTGCATTGCAATTTTTATCGGTTTTTCAATTTACAACCGTCCGAGCCAGGAAGAAATTCAACATCAAAAACGTTTAAGGGACTCGGCTGCGGCGGTTATGAAACAAAAATACGAAGCAGAACTTGAACAACAAAAACTAAGGGATTCACTTGCAAAAAACAATACGGAAGAAACTCTTTCTGAGGCTGACTCCGCACAAAGATCAAATTATGCGGCAAGTTTCGGTGATTTTTCAAAATGCGCTTTCGGAGAAAAACAGGAAATCGTTTTGCAAAACGAAAAAATCAAAGTGAAACTTTCTTCAAAAGGTGCTAAAATTTCATCAGTTGAGGTTTTAGGTTACAAAACTTATTCAGGCGAGGCATTAACGGTTATAAAAGATGATCCGCAAAATGAAATGGGTTTTGACTTTTTCTGCGGCTCGAAAGCAGTTTCAACAAAAAACCTCTATTTTGAATACAACGGTTACCAAAAAGAAATTTCTGCAACAAAAGATTCACCCGCTAAAGCAGTTTTAAGAGCAAAAGTCAATGAAGATTCATGGCTGGAATTTGCATACTCTTTGGAAAACGACAGTTACCTTCTCGATTATACGATAACTTTCCACAAATTGGAAAACGTTGTTAATAGGAATTCGAGTTACATTGATTTCACATGGAACCAATATCTTCCCGTTCTTGAAAGAGGTAACAAATGGGAATCGCAACACTCTGGACTTTATTACAAATACGATGACGAAAGTTCAGAATATTTGTCGCTGACCTCAGACAATGATGCAAAAAATTTAACGGGTTCGTTGAAATGGATTGCATACAAAGGTGAATTTTTCTCCTCGGTTTTGATTTCAAAAACGGATTTTCCGAATGCAGACGTTAGTTTTCAGAATGTCAGCAACAACGGAAATTTCAAATTTATGTCATCAAAAATCGGATTTTCTTCGGCTGACACTTCAAAAGCAATGGCTTTTTATTTCGGACCTAACCAGTTCAAAATCTTGAAAGACATTACTTTAGCTGAAAACGAAGATTTAGGACTTCAAGAATTAGTACCACTTGGCTGGGGCATTTTCGGTTGGATAAACCGTTATGCGATAATTCCTCTTTTCAACTGGTTGGGTTCGTTCATTTCAAGTTACGGACTTATAATCTTGATAATGACGATTATAATCAAAGTTGTAATTTTCCCTTTGACTTACAAATCGTATAAATCAACGGCTTCAATGCGCGTTTTGAAACCGCAAATTGAGGAAATCAACAAAAAATATCCCAAACAAGAACAGGCTATGCAAAAACAGCAAGCCATCATGGCACTTTATAAGAAAGTGGGAATCAGTCCGTTAGGAGGATGTATGCCGCTTTTGTTACAAATGCCTATCTTGATTGCGATGTTCAATTTCTTCCCGGCATCAATCGAGTTGAGACAACAAAGTTTCCTTTGGGCAACGGATTTGTCATCATACGATTCTATTTTGGATTTGCCATTCAGTATTCCATGGTACGGCGACCACGTAAGTTTGTTCACGCTTTTGATGGCGATAGCAATGGTGGTTTCAACGAAAATAAATTCATCACAAATGGATACCGGTCAGCAGCAAATGCCCGGAATGAAAATGATGATGTATTTAATGCCGGTAATGATGGTATTTTGGTTCAACGATTATTCTTCAGGATTGAGTTATTATTATTTCTTATCGAATATCATAACGATAATCCAAATGATGGTAATCCGCAGAACCTTAGACGAAAATGCTCTTTTGGAAAAACTCAATTCAAAAGCCGCTAAAAATTCAGCAAAAAAGAAAACGGGATTTTTAGCGAGATTGGAAGAGGCTCAACGCCAACAACTGGAAGCAATGAAAAAACAACAAAAGAGAAAATAAAAATTAAAT
>Ga0256872_10000565_pt1 | contig 10767 bp, 2 predicted proteins | sample RumenRJG_08RNA_FD_186119 | JGI IMG/M metagenome (GOLD analysis project Ga0256872, IMG submission 186119) | Metatranscriptome of bovine rumen microbial communities from Lethbridge, Alberta, Canada - Rumen RJG_08 (Metagenome Metatranscriptome) | ecosystem: Host-associated > Mammals > Digestive...
AAAAAAAAATAAATAGTCATAATTCGAAAAAATCCAAAAATGAAAAAAATTCTAAAAAAAAAAAAAAAGCTCTTCAGAAAATGAATCCTCTGAAACTCCGAGAAAATTAGAATTATCGGAATCGGATGACAGTTTTTCTAAAAATAAAAAAAATCCAAAACATAAAATTATTCCTAAGAAAAAAAAGAAAGAAGAATCTGATTCTAAGTTTGAAAGAGATAATTCAGAATCTAACTCTGATTCCAAAAAAGAACAGATAGAGCCAATAAATAAAATAAGTAAAAAGTCAAACATCAAAAAATCAAAAAAAGAAAATTCAGAAGGAGATTCAGATGAAGAAGAAAAAGAAAAGGAAGAAGGATATTCCAAATCAAAAACAAAAATATCAGAAAAAAAGAAGGATAGAATGAATAAAAATAAAAAAGAAAATGAAGAAGACTCTTCTAATTCCGAAGAAAAGCCTAAAAAGAAAAAAAAATATAGATTAAAAATCAGTAAGGAAAATATCAAGAAACTGGTTGGTAAAAAAGAAGAAGAAAAAAAACAATCAGATAATGAAGAAGAATCAATAAGCAAAGAAAAACAAATAAATAAAATTAAAGAGGTATCAAAGACGGAAGTAATAAAATCCAAAGAAAAAAAGAAAGATCCAGAAGAATCCCCAAGTTTAGAAAATGACACCAAATATAAGAAAAAATCAACTCTTCAAGATAAACAAAATCAAAGCAAATACAAAAGTACAAAAGAAAAAAAATACAAAAAGGAAATTGAAGAGTATGATGAAGATAAAGAGGAAGAAGAGGAAGAGGAAGAAACTAAGTCGAAAAAGCATAGTTATAAAAGAAGAAGTGTCAAGCATAAAATCAAAGAAAAAAAATATTCGGAAGAAAGTGATGATGATAATGATGATGAAAAGAGAAACAAAAAGAAAAAGAAAAAGGAAAAAGATTCCTACAATAAAAAAAAGAAAAAAAATGAAAGAGAAAATTCATCAGAAGAAGAAGAAGAAAAAGAAAAGGAAAAAGGAAGAAAAAGACATAAAAAAAATAAAGATGAAAGTATAGACAGTGAATCAGAAGAAAAATCAAAAGAAAAAAGAAAAAGAAAAACACAAAAAAAGCCAAACAAAAAAAAATCCCAATCCATTTCAGATTCTGATTCTGATTCAGATTCCAGTTCAAAGCAAAGTCCAAAATATAAAAGCAAAAAACATAAAAAGAAGAAATTTGAAGAACTAAGTTCTGATTCAGATAGTTCACAAATTAGTGAAGAATCCGAAGCCTCAAAAAAACACAAAAAAAAGAAACATAAAAACAAATCTCATAAAACTAATAAAAAGCATGAGCATTCCAATAAAAAAAGAAACAAGGAAATATCAGATGATTCATCAAATACTGATTCCGAATCAAACCAAAAGAATTCACAAAAGAAAAGGTATAATCGTTTTTCAGATTCGTCCATATCATCAGATTCATCTGGGTCTTCACAAGGAAGTAAAAAAAGGTATAAATCAAGCATGACATATAAAGAAAAAGAAAAGCAAAGAAAAAAAGAAAAGAAAGGAAATACAGAAAAAAATAATAAGGAAATAAAAAAAGGTTTAAAAAAAGGCAAGGATGAAATAAATGAATCTTTATCTGAATCAAATGATGAAAGTGATAATGATTCAAAAAATGATAAAATAATTTTTGAAAACAAAGAAAGATTAGAAGACAATGTTAAAGTATTTAATAAGCAAATAAAAGAAATTAAAATAAATTATAATCAATTAACACCAAAAAATCAGAGCCGTAAATTTTTAATGGACGAAAAAAATATTGATAAAGAAAATCAAGCTTCAGTTCAAGATATAATCGATAATTTCAAAAATACGGATTCAGTTATTCAGAAATATATAACAGAATTTAAATCAGATGATAAAAGGAAAAAATTTTTTAAAAAGCAAGGTTTCATTTTAACTGAAAAATCTATGGAAAGATTGGCTTTATTGATCCATTATATATTAAACGGAATACCAGTACTATTTGAAGGAAATACTGGTACATCAAAAACACGTACTGTATTAACAGCATGCAATTATATCAAAAAATTTATACACAACAAAAAAGATAAAAACAAAAGGAAATTAATTAGGTATAATTTAAGTGCCGAAACTAAAATAGATGATATTATCGCAAAATACGTCAGTGATCAAAATTCATTTACAGGCATTAAAGTTCAAAATGGGCCTTATGTAGAAGCTTATATTAACGGAAATATTATATTATTCGATGAAATTAATTTGGCCCCTTCTAACGTATTGCAATGTATTCAACAGTCTTTGGATAATGGGTTTTTAAGTGTTGAAACAAATGGAAGGTGCCTTTTAAAATATAATAAAAATCCGAATTTTGCTTTGGTAGCTACACAAAACCCAAATAAAGGTGCATTTTCTGGAAAGAGACAAGAATTAGGTGAGGAATTTCTATCGAGATTCCAAAAGATATATTGCCCTGAAATAGAAAAAGAGGAAATGCTGCAAATTGCGTTAGGTATCGCTAGGAATGTCGGTTATTTGGCATCAGGAGAAACAAGAAATGAAGCTAAAAAACAAATAATAAAAGATATTGTAAATTTGCATTTTGATTGGGCCAAAGAAACTGAATCGCAAAGCGATATACAATGTTTTACTATAAGAGAAATCGAATCTGTTTTAGAATGCCTTTCAAATAATGAAGACCTATATAATACAATTATGACTATATATGGAGGTCGATTTAAGCAAAACAAAAAAGATGAATTGGAAAAAAAAATGAAAAATTATGTGACTTTGAAAAACATAAAAAATAGTAGTAATAATTTACCGAAAGATTTTCCAAAATGTTTCATAAATGAGGCATTAATTCAGACTGTTCAAAGCGTATTGTTGGCACTCAAAAATAAACGCAATGTCATAATAGTTGGTAATGATGAAACTGGCTTAACTCAAGTAGCTCAATGGTGCTCAGAATATTTTAACAAATTAAAAAAAGATGAAGAAATTGAAGAATCATATGTTTGTTTTTGCACAAAAAATTTGGAATGCACAGATCTTATTGGCACCCAGAAAATATCCGATTCTTCAGGAGATGATAATGAACTAATAAGATTCGAACCTAGATTTTTATACAATGCTATTATTAAAGGAAATTGTGTAGTTTTAGATTCAATAAATGAGGCACCTTCTCGAGTTATTGAAAGGCTTAATGGACTTTTGGATAAAAAAAATAGCAAAAAAGAAGAAAAGTTCGAAGTGCCTGAAAATACAGCAGAACCAGAAATTGATATCCATGAAGATTTCAGAATTATTTGTACATCAAATTTTGAAAAAATAAATCAAATATCACCTGCATTTGTTAATAGATTCGAAGTAATAGTATTAGAAAATCAACTAAAGGGATTAACAGAGCAAAAAGTTAGAGAATTAATAGAGTTGCTATGTAATAAATATCAAAGAGAATATTATTATAATTATAAAAATAGGTTAAAAAAGGTAAAAACTGCAAAAAATAAAATAAAAGAAAAAAATAGTTATCCTTTCGGCCAAAAAAAGATGAATGAAAATAGGGATAAAATAAAAATAGATAAGGAAATTATAATAGAAGAAGAAATGATGGAAATAATTTTATCTAAATATAGTGCTTTATCAAGAGGGAAAAATCCAAGTGAATCATTAAATGAATCGAATTTATCTAATTCTTTTGCTGAAAGAAATGATCAAGGTTTCGATGAAAATTCCAAAAAATATTTGACAATGTCTTCAATAAATAAATTTTGTAGAGCATTTATAATATTAAAAAATAAATTCAGGCCATTTTCTGGAGAAGGAGAAGGGAAGTTAACCCAAAATAGACAAGGAAATAAAATAAGTATAAAATTAATCATAGATTTTACTTTCGAATTATTATTTGAAGAGCACTTATCAAGTCAAACTAAAGAAATACAAAAATATTTAATCGAAGAATTAATAGAATCATACAAGCAAATACCAGATTTAGGAGAAGAGCAATATTATTTTGATAAATCAGAAAGCTTAAAAAAATTCATGGTACAAATGTATGCATGCTCACTAGTTAATCAATACTTATGCATAGTAGGCCCTCCTGGTATAGGAAAAACTATAGGAGCAAGAGCCTTTTCTTTCATAAGGGAAATAATTTATGGGATTAAATATGAGGTGCCTTTTTATATGCACACGTTTAACCAATTTACTCGCTCAAGCGATTATTATGGAATATCGTCTTTAAAGGATGAAAAATTAATTTTTAGGGAAGGCACTTTGACAAAATCAATTAAACAAGGAAATGTTTTTATTGGGGATGAATTCAATATTTCTTCTGAAGAATGCATGAAAGCAATAACTCCTATTTTAGAATTAAAATTTGGTGAAGATATTTTAATACCAGGGATAGAAAATAAAATTTCAATAAATCCTGATTTCTTTTTTATTATATGCCAAAATTCTAAAAATACTTTTGGCCGCAAAGATTTACCTGAAAAAGTAAAAGTTAAAATAAAAATAATTAATTATCCTGATAGAATAAAAGAAGAAATAGAAAATATATGTGAAAGTATTTATGAAAAATTATTTAAAGGAAGAGAGAATCAAAAAATAAGTAAAGAAGAAGCTAGATTGTGTGGCAATTTTATGATGGCTTTAAATGAAAAGGAAGTGTTAACTCCTTGGTCATTAAGAGATATATCTAAGCTATTTGCAAGAATAAATAAGCAATCACAATCATTAAATCAAAAACATTACGAGAATTTAAATGTTCCAGAAAATATTTTATTTTATATATTGTCTTCTACTAATGATTCTTTATTAAGCGAACGATTACCTGCTGTCGTTGAATTAATATCAAATACGTTTAAATTAAGCAAAACATTAACAAAAAATTTATCAGAATTATATAAGTCACCACCGAGTTTAGAAAAAAAAGAAAATAAAATTTATATCGTAAAAGGGAAAATTAAAATATTTTATCACAATTATAAGAAAGAATTATATGAAAAATTAAATGAATTACCGAGTTTATTAGATGCTTTATTTAAAATATTAATTGCAAGTAACGACGAACCTATATTAATATCTGGGCCAAGTTCGTTTAAAACATTTTTAGCACAATTATTATTCCCCAATGGAAAAAGTGAAGTGATATCTTTAAATTCGGAATCGACTATATCACAACTTATAGGCTCATCTACTTTATTAAATTCAGAAAAAGCAAAAAATTTTTATTTAATGCAAATATATGAAATATTACAAGCTAATAATATCGAAAATTTATTAAAAGATTTAGAAGATTTCGAAAATAATAAAGAAAAAATTAAAAGTAATAGAAAAATTAACTGAAGAAAAAAGTAAAGAAGATCATACTTTCGATTATGCTTTGGAACAATTTAAAAAGAAATTATTTAAATTAGAAAAAAATAAAAAAAGTTTATTTGATATGGTTATCGAATTTAAACCTGGTATATTTATTTCAGCGAGAATTAAAGGATATAATTTAATATTAAAAAATATAACATATGTAAAAACAGAAAATTTAGAAAGGTTAAATGAGGCTTTGACCGGAAATAAAAAAATAACTTTAAATGAAGATATACAAAATTCATTTACTTCAGAGAATAAAAAAGAAATTAATTTTAGCAATGATTTTCGAGTAGTAGGTACTTGTAATGAAGGAGAAGAGACTACTCTTTCAGAAGCCTTTTTATCCAGATTTACTTTAATATATGTTAATAAATATAAAAAAGAAGAAGAATTAAAAGTATTAAAAGATAAAGCAGGAGATATTAAATATATTGGCTTATTAAATGAATTACTCGATAAATATTATAATATGTTCCCTGATACAACAAGGATGAATTTATCTCAAAAAATAAATTGTTTTAAAATAGCTAAAACTTTGGATAAAATCCAGAATAATAAATCTTATCAAGAAAATTTAAAATTAGTTATTTATTATTTATTAAAAGGATTAAATGAAAAAAGAGAAGAAAAAATAGCGGAAATAAACAATCTTTTCGAAATAAATAATTACTATGATGATAAAGCTTATAATTCTCCCATTGAATTAATAAAGGAGTCTAAAAGCTCATTTATTAAATCCAAATTTAATGAATTAATATTTAATATTAATCCAGAAATAGATAAGAATACAAAAATAAAAAAGAAAAATCATTATTCAAATTTAATTTTTACGAATAAAATGAAAGAAATAATAGACGCAATCCATTTTAGTTTATCAACAAAAACACCTCTTATATTAGAAGGAGGGAGTGGTCAAGGGAAAAAATCAGCAATAGAATATTATGCTAAAATGTCACAATTAGATTTAATATCGGTTCCAATATCAAAATCAACAAAGGTTGATGATTTATTATGCAAAACAACATTTAAAAAGAATGAAAAAGGTAATTTTATTTTAGTAAATGCGAAAACACCTTTATGTCAAGCAATAGAATGCAAAGATAATTTTTCAAATAAATTAATAGTTATAGAAGGTATTAATAATGCAACTCCAGCCGTATTAGAAGTATTGAATTCAATTTATGGAGAAGATGGAACAAATATATTATTACCTAATGGTTCCAAAATAGTCAAAAGAAATATGAATTTAATATCTATATTTAATCCAGCAGATGAATTCTCAAGAGAAAAACTACCTGGAAATTTGATAAATAAATCTTTATATTTTATTGCTGAAGACCCTTCTAAAAACGATATTACTAAAATTATTTCTAAGCTTTTTGATGAAGCAGAATTAACTAATAAGAAAGAACAAGAACAATTTATTTCTAGTTTTTTGAAGGCTCAAAAAATAGCCAAAAACGATATAGGAGAATTTCCTATTACTTTACATGAAGTAAGGAAATATATTTCATTCAGAAAAGCAATTCCTAATTTAGGTAGAAATATTTTTATGTCGTTTATTTTTAATTATCACTTCAATAAAAAAGAAAATATAGTTAGGGCTCAAAAAGAGCTTAATTTAAATATGTTTTTATTTAATCCAGTAATAAGTTATAATAATGATAAAAGATTTTTAATTTTTAAATCTTCGAAAAAGATTAAAAAAAACCAAATCGAAATAGAAATAAAAAATCCTAATTCTATTAAAACAAAAGAATTAATAAATAAATTTAATTCAATGACCTTAAGTGAAAAGTTTTGTTTCCTTTTTTTAATATGTTGCATAAAGGCTAAAAAAACTCCAATAATTCAAGGAGTAACATCTTCAGGCAAATCATTTATAATAAAATTATTCGCGGAAATTTTAGGACAAGATTTAAATATTTATCAATTAAATGCTAATTCTGGAATTTCAATATTTACAGGCCAGTCAATAATAAAAGAGCATTTTGATGAAAAAGAGAAAGAAAAACTAAAAAATATTTTAAGATTATTAAAAATAAAAGAATATGACTTAGATAATATTAATTCAAATGATTTTTCTAACTACAAAAAAAAAATTAAAAAAAAATTAAAATCAAAAGATTTAGAGGAAGAAGATAAAAAAGAATATGAAAATGCGCTTGATACTTTAACTATTTTGAAATCTCCATTAAATAGATTTATACATCAAGATTCAGAATTAATTAATAGTATTAGAGTAGGAAATTGGGTAGCATTAGATGGTATAGAAATGGCCAATACGCAAATATCAGAAAAAATAAGTTCTTTATGTGGAGAAATACCGACTTTAAATGTGTATGAATCTGGTTCAGAGGATTTAAATTTCGATGCCAGTAATATAAACCCAAACTTTAGATTATTTATTATATATAATCCCTCGTCAAAAAATGCAAAAAAAATAGACCAAACTTTATTTAATAAAAGTATTAAATTTACCTTAACTTCAATCGATTCAAGTCCCAGAGATGCTACAACAATGTTATATGAAAGTATAACTAATAATAAAAAAAATATAAAAGAAAATGAAATTTTTTTATGGTCTAATTTATGTTCACGTATAACTAAATATCATATTGAAGAAACTAAAAAAAGTAAAGAAAATAATGATTTAGTTGCTGGAAATGTTCCTTTTACTTCTCGAAATTTATGCTTTATTGCCAAGGATTTTCATAAAACTTTCGAAAATAAAAATATAACTTTAGAAGCTTGGCTTCTAAGTGTATTCGATAATTATTATTGGAGATCTTTTATTAATTATTCAAAGGAAACTAAAAATAAATTTATTGATTATACTTATGATATAATTAGATTAAAACCAAATTTTCAATTTAAAGTTGATCAAGAATTAGATTTCACAGAAGAATTTAAAGATATTATTGAATGCTTAATTGAAATCCAAAAATATGCTGCTAGAAATATAGAATATAATGATTTTGATTTTAAAGATTTCTTAGATTTTTGTCTTAAAGTGCCTATCAATATAGATAAATTGCAATCAATATATAATAATTTAGATGATACTATTCTTCTTTTAGATAATAATCATAATATGAATGAAATATTAAAAAATAGATTTTATCAAATACATTTCATTAAAAATAATTTTGAAAATATTTTAAATAACTACCAAAATATAAGTGGCTTAGAAGATCAAATGGAATTAATAAATGATCAATTGCTCAAAAATGAAGATATTAAAATATATCTTTTACGAATGCGTTTCTTAGATTTATTATTAAAAAATGATGAAATGAGAATATATGAGCCAAATTTAAATTATGAATTATTAACACCATTTTCGAATGAACTTTCTAAAAAATTATTGGATTTAATAAAATATAAAACGAAACTATACTTTATTGAATTAGTTTTATTTTTATTAGAATATCCAGAATCTTTCAAAATAATTGACTATTATTATCCATATAATAATAAAGAATTAAAACAAGGTGAATTAAAATTCGCGAACTATTATATATATTATTGGTATAATTTATATAATAAAAAATTTAATTTTTCAGTAAGAATAAATGATCAAAGATTCAATATTATTTTTGAAAAAGAAGATCAAAAAGATAAAATTAATCCTTATTTTATTTTAAATGAAAAAGATTCGTTGCTATTATCAAAAGGTTCTTTTTTAAAGAAAATTACTAAAAATTTTAGTACCAATGAATATAACCAAGATATTGTATATTTTGATGATGAACCTTTGGAAAAAAATACAAAAAACATGTTTGAATGGATAAATACTAATTTTAATCAACTATATAAAGAAAGTCCTTTAAAAACTGAAGAAGAAATTAATAGTTTAAAATTCGAAACCTCTAATTTTTTCACTAGTCATTCGAATACATTGGTAAGTAGAATTTGGTCTATTTTAATAAATTTAACTGATAAATTCACAGATGTTATAAAATATATGAAAAATATTTGCTGTTTTTTGGAAAAAGACACTTTATCAGTATTTGAAATTTTGTATAATTGTTTAGAAATAAATAATTTAGAACTCATTATAAAAGACACTACAGATATATCATTTTTTTGTGAATCACAATCAGAAAGTATGTTATGGAAATATAGGATGTTATTAGATAATATAGAAAATGAAGAAAAAGAAATAAATTCGAATAAATATTATTATGAATATTTCAAAGCATTAAATATAGATACAGAAGATGAATTATTATCAATAAAAAAAGAAATAAATAATATCGAAAATAAATTAAAAATTTATTGGAATAAAGAAAAAATAGATATATATAAGAGCAAATTATTGACATTGCAAAATTTATTAATTTCTTATAAAAATAAAGATACAGAAAATGCAGAAATAAATAAATTAAGAAATAAAGGGAATGAACTTTCCAACCAATTAATTAATGCAGAAAAAAAATTAAAAACAAGAAATAATTCAGATTATTTAATAAAACCTCTAAATTTATTAAAGGATGAATTGTCATCATTCATAGAGAATCCAACGAAAGAAATTTATAAAAATTTAGAAACTAAAATAAATAATTATATCAAAATCATAGCAGATGATAATTTAAAAATTAATGAAAATAATATTCTGAATTTACCAAATCAATCAAATAGCGACTTGATTAAATTTTTAGATGATAAAGATAATAAATTGTATATTTTATATAATTTAATTTTCTGGTATTGCGATATTGAAGAAAATTTAAATAAATTATTTGATCAAGAAACAAGCCAAAAAACTTATATGGAATTAACTATGTATTTATACAAAGAAAGCGAATTAGATCCAATCATGACTTATATCAATGAAAAAAAATCAGAATTAAACAGTGAAAATCAAAATCAAATATATTTTAAAGATCAAAAAATGGTATATCAAATGCTTCGTGGTCTTTTGATTTTTAAAATAAGTAATTATGGTATAAATTTAGTTGATGTAAATAATTTTGTTAAAACTTTAAATTCTAGAATAAATAATTCAGAAGAAATACCAGATAAAGAATATAATTTCAGTTATATAATATCAAATAAATATTCGAAAAATTTGAAAATAAGAATGCCTATATTTGAACCAATGGATGCATTTTATTTTATATATTCATATGAAAAAGGAAATAAATATAAATTAGGAGAAGTATTTAACGGTATTAATTATAGTACTTTTAATGAATTGAAAAATATCCCAAGAGAAATATTAACTAAAAAGGATTATGATAATATGAAAGAATTGACTGAAGATATTGGTAAATTATTTTATGAAATAATATGTGGGAAACAATTCAATAATGAAGAGAATATAAATATTTATGAATATTTAGAAAAGGAGTCAATAAAAGAAAATGATA
>Ga0256872_10000570_pt1 | contig 10734 bp, 4 predicted proteins | sample RumenRJG_08RNA_FD_186119 | JGI IMG/M metagenome (GOLD analysis project Ga0256872, IMG submission 186119) | Metatranscriptome of bovine rumen microbial communities from Lethbridge, Alberta, Canada - Rumen RJG_08 (Metagenome Metatranscriptome) | ecosystem: Host-associated > Mammals > Digestive...
AAAACATCTATTTTATCATCAATTATCCGAGAGATTTTGAAGAAAATGAAAAAGATATCTATTTCGAAAAAAACAGTATAAAGCCTAAATGCATTTTTACTAAATGCGATTATGATAATAAAAAATATAATTATAAAAAGATTTTTATGTTTGAATCTACACAAGAAGAAAAATATACAATAGAATTTGTGAACAAAGAAGATAGATATACAATTTCATTTGCTGCAAAAGAAAATACATTTATTTATGATGTTGTTTTGGAAAAAGGATTAAGCATTATTACTGTTAAAAGAAAAATATCACAGAATAGAATAGAATATAAGGAAAAATTGGAACTTTTTATAAAGGCTTTAGAAGAAAATAATGAAGAAGATAAAATAGATCTATTATTAAATAATACTATTGAATTATACTCGGAAAAAAAGGATTTTAATCTTTTGATTCCTTTATTTTTAAAAACATATAAAAAGAAAGATTTATGCCTATTATTAATGGAAAAATTCAAACAAACAGACCAAAAACCAAAAATAAATATTTCAAATAGGAAAAACAACGATGGGCTTAATAATTATACTTCACAATTTATTAATATTATAAATGAAGCTTCAAAGATAATAACAGAAAATGATTATGATGCCAAAGATTTTTATGGAATTATATTATGTTATTTAGATTCTTATGATGAAGCCAATTTTTCGGAACTAATAAATAATTTATATAAAAATACACCAGAAGATTTATATGATATAATGCTCAGATATAGTTCTAAAATCTTAAGTCCAATCAAAATGGATTTGGAATTTTTTAATAAATTTATAAGTCATTCGATAAAAAAGAATGATTTTGCAATTTTTAAAATAGGATTAACCTACATAAAGGATATAGAAACCTTTATTTATGTAATTGAAAATAATAAAGTTGATATATATGATATTTATAGTAATATCATTAATGAGAATAATATGATAAAAATAGACAAAGATTTAAAATTAAAAGAATTTGAAAGTAAAGATAAAGAAAAAGAAGGGCTAACTAATGAAGGATTAATTGAAGAAAAAAATAATAAAATTTCTTCAGATTCAATGCAAAATGATGGAAAAATAATTCCTGACTATATAGATAATCTTGAATCAATAATAAATACTTCAATTGAAAAAAATAAAGTTTTTATAAATCTTACCAATGATTTCTTGAAATACATATTAAATTGTTTTCACAAGGTCTCAACAAACAATATAAAAATTATGCGAAATTTAGGGAAATATTTGTTAAATATTACAACTTAATAGAATCTGATGAATCATTAAAGAATTCAAAATTAAGAAAAGAAGCATCAGAGTATTATAAAAATGATGAATTCGCTTTTATATTTGATAAAATAATTAAAAATTATATTAAAAAAAATAAAAAATTAAAAACTTATGAAAAGCTTTCTCTTATTACAACATATAATCCATATTATAAAATTGGAGAATATCCGAAAAGAGTTAATCAACAAATTTTTGAACTAATAGATTTAGACAATATTGATAAAGATTTTATAAAAGATTTTAAAGGAATGCACTTTGAATGCATTTTTCAGGATAAATTAACTGATTATATCAAATCAATTACTTCTAAAATAAACAAAATTGAAAATTTTTATGTTATAATGAAATTAATTAATATTCAATCACTTCAATTGAAAGATAAAGATAAATATGTATCATTGTATTTAGATTGTTTAAACAAAAAATATGATATAATTAAAAAAGATGTAGAAGATTTATTAAAAGCTTTAAATGATAAAACGGTTGAAGAAGATATAAAATTAAAATTTGATAAAACAGTAAAAATAATAGTTAATCTAACTTTCCTAAACTTCAAATATGAAATGAACCGAAAATTTAGTTTTTTTGATAATATTAATAAAGATTTACCTAAAAATATATTAAGAGCGATATTTATTGGAATAATAAACAAATGTTTTAATGAGAAAGAAAATGATGAACAAGAAGATGAAGAATATGAGGAAGAAACGAAAGAAGATAATCAATATGATGAAATTATTGAATATATTTTTGATAAAATTGTAAATGATGTAAAAGATGATGATGATATAAATAATATATTGCAAATAATTGATTGTATAAAAGGAAAGTTAAACGGAGAAAACATTAATGTGAATGAGGAAAAAGATGAAAAAAGTGAAAAAAGAGATAATTGTTTAAATAAATTTTTACAAAAATTAATCGATAAAAATTTATTTAAATCAGATGAATTTTTTGCACTAAAAAATATAATAGATTCATTATTTAAATATATTGAAAATGAAAAAAATTAACACCAGCAAAAGAAGGTCTAGATAGTGGTGAAAATATTAATTTCAAAGAAATGATGGACTTTATTTATATTACATTGTCAAATAGTTATAAAATTAAAAATTCAGAAAAAGATAAATCAAATGAAATAGACAGCAAAAAAAGTTCTGATAGAGATGAGCCTGATAAATTAAAAATTGGAAGAAGAGAAAAAATATTAAATCAATATTTACATAAATTTTTAGAATATAATTTTAACATAAAAATAACAAATAAAAATGAAGAAGATTATATAAAAAAATTTTTTGAAGAAAATATTAAAATTAAATTGTTATATGAATTAATTAAATATAAAAAAATTGAAGGCAAAGGTGAATATTATGAAAGTATAAAGCAATTAATAGAAGGAATTAAGGAAGATATTATAAATAAAAATATAGAGAAACAAAAACTTGAAGAATTTTTGAAAAATGATGAAGATACTATAAAACAAAGATTAAATATAATTAAATTCATGTTAAAAGGATTTGATTCAAATGATACCTATAGTGAGTTGAAAGATCAACTGGAAAGAATAAATAAAGAGATTGATATATTAAAAGAGACTAAAGATAATATACAATTATATTTTCCTGAAGATAGAAAAAAGCTAATTATAGAGCTAAAGGAAAATATAAAAGAGAGTGAGAATAAAAAAATAATTGACTTTAATGAAGGTGGAACTATATTTGAGTGTATACAAAAATGTAAAAATAAAGAAATTTCTGATGACGTTGATTATATTAAAAAAGTAAAAAATTTTTTATTATTTAAAATTATATATGATTTAAATAGCGGCTCAAATAAGACAAAATTTGATAATGCTAAAAAGTCATTAGAAAAAATAGGTAAATTAATTAAAGAAAATAATATGAATAAATTATACCAAGAACAAGACCAAAAAGAACATTATGGTTTTTTAGATAAAACCATATCTAAATTAAGAAAAAATGAAGAAGAGGATAGAGTATTTATTGGAGAATTAACTAAATTTTATGGAATAAAAGACGAAGAATTAGAAGATAATTTAACTATCTTATTTAGGAGTGAAAGATATAAATATAATATTAATAGTAGGATTTTCTTTTTTGATTGCCTTAATAATAAAAACGAGCAATGGCAAAATAAAGATTGGAATAGTAAATTATCTGAATATAAAGATTTATCAATAAAAGACTTTGACAAAATAAAAGAAAAATTATTAGAATTAAAAAAAGAAGACATATATGACTATAAAACTTTAGGAGATTATAATAAATTATTTAACTGTTTGAATGATAAAAAAGAAGCTATCGATTATTTAATTGAAAAAATTGAGAAAAGTGAAAATATTGATGATTTACAGAATAAAATTGATCCAACCAACACCACTGTAAAAGCCGATATTGCTGATACAAAAAAATGTATTCAATGTATTAAAGATATGAAGAATAAAGCCGATTATAAGATGATTTTCCTGTATATTAAAAATTTAGATAAAAATTCAATAGAAAGTTTTGTAAATTACCCAAAAAAACTATCCAAAAATAATGGAATTAGATAGATATTATAATTCGGATGAAAATATATATGAAGAAGTTAAAGTTATTATTGAAAACAAATTAACATTAAAAATTTACCAAGATTCAGAAACTTTTTATTATATTAAAAAAAATAATGAGAAAATATTTATAAAAATGGAAGATTTAATTAAAATTAAAAATAAAATCCCACCTAAAACAGAAACCAAAGAAGTTAATGTTAAAAATAAAGCTAATAAAAATTCTGAAACTAATATTAAAGAATTTGAAGACCCTAAAGCAAGAATAAATAAAAATATAAAAGAAAAATCAAAGACCTTGATTATTTTTAAAAATTTAATAACTGATTTAGAAAATATTAATGAATATATGGTATTTTTGCGTGTTAAAGGAAGTAGTTTAAAAATTGAGATAACTATACAAGTTTCAAATATGAAAGATATTAAATATTATTTAGCATCAAAAGAAAAAAGTTTAAAAGAAATACTGGATTTCTTATCAAATGCCAAAAAATCATATATTTCATTATTAAATACTAAATACATAGAAAATGCAAATTTAAGGCTTTTATATGGACAACAATTTAGAAGTATGATGAAATATTTAGAAGATAATGATAATATTGATTCTATTTTAAGATATATAATTAATAATATAGATAATTCAAAAATAATTGAAGGTAAAAAAGGTACATTTAGGACTGTTAATGATTGGTTAAAACATGAAGATTTTAATAAAGGTTCATTGGAAAGTATTTCAAGGTATATAACATCCTTATTTATACAAAATGGTTTTGAAGGCTTAGATAATTTTTATGAAAGAATTAAAATATTATCTCAAAGTGAATATAAAGGTATATATTTACATAAATGTAAAAAGACTGATTCTATGGAAAAATTTATTATAAATTTATTTTTAGATAAAATTGGTATATATCCTATTGCCCAGAATGTTTTAATAACAAATAAAGAAACTTCTGATGAAGAAATACAATCATTTTTGGCTAGAGCAATATTATGTAATTATAATACTTTATTTGTAATTGAAATAAATAATTCAATATCTAAATATCAACAAAGTATAATTAATGGATATATATCTCAATATTTATCAATTAAATTTAAAAAGTATAAAGGAGAAAATGAAATTAAAAAAAATGATACCAAACAATATTTAGATTCATGTATTGTTTTTATTTATAAAGAAGAAAATAAAGAAAATGAAGAATTAAGTGCTTTTTTGAAAGAAATAAGATTGATTAATGAGCAAAATTTTGATAATGAAAACTTAAGGGAATTCAATAAATCTGATTTTAGTAATATTAAAGTTATAACTTCTGAAATATGTGGTTTAGGAAAATCAGGTAAAATTAGAAAAAAAGTAATAAAAGAATTAAAGAAAAAATATTTTCATTTTCCATTAGGGGGAATATTGAATAAAAATATTATTTTTAATAAATTAAAGAATTTATTAGAAGAAAGAATAAAAACTGAAAAGTATGAAGAAGTTGCTATTCATTTAGATTTAACTGAGTCAGAAGAAACATCTGTATTAAATGAATTCTTTTTCTCATTTCTTATTACTAAATTTTATACGAATAATGAAAAAATACTTTATATTCCAAAAGGGATTTCAATCTATATAGAAATACCAAATTGTTTTGAAAATTACTTGGAAAAAATTAGTATATTGGATATATTTGAAAAAGAGCATATCACTTTTGAAACAATGCCTGATTACGATTATTCTGATAAAATAATTCAAACATTTAAAAATATGACAAATATTAGTACAAATGAAGGAATAAAGGAATACGTTCAGAAAAATATTGGTATTAAAAAATATTCTTTTCATCAAATAAATATATTTATAAAGCTTTTTTATCTCAATTTACAAGATTTAACCGCAAATTCACATTTTACGATGAAGGAAAAAATATAACTAAAGATTGTATTGATAGTTATGCTAAATCCACAAAATATTTTACTAATGGAGGTTTTGCAAAGTTATTAACTGGAGAGACTCCAATTAATGAGGAAGAAAGAAAAGATATAAAAAATATATTATCTAAGGCATATAATAATGATTTAGAAGAAATTAGCTTTTCAGAACCTTTAATATTTATTAAAAAAGTAAAAGATAAAGATAAGGTAAAATATTCTTACGAAGAATTTTATATTCCTTCAAAAAATAATCCTAAATCTAAATATAATGAATATAAAGAATCTGAAGATTATTTAATTAAAATTAAAGAATTATTTGCTCTTCCAAATCAAGTAGACAAAGATGAAGAAATTGATGGAGTAATGTATAAATCTTTATCATCAATAATCAAAGAAAAAAATAATGAATATGTAATAACAATTGATAATTTTAAAAAAATGATTTTGTTAATATATCGAATTTTAGCTGATGTTCCAGTAATTATAATGGGAGATACAGGTTGTGGTAAGACTACTTAGATAACAAAATTAAACCAGTTATTAAATAATGGAAAAAAAACTCTTGAAATTATAGATATAAATCCTGCTATCAGTGATGAATTTTTATGTAAAAAGATGGATTTAATGAATAAAATATCGAATGAACAAAATGAAGAATTATGGGTATTTTTCGATGAAATAAATACTTGTTCATGCTTGTCGTTGATGACAGAAATATTTATTAATAGAACTTATAATGGAAAAGAAATCAATAAAAATATAAGATTAATAGGTGCTTGTAATCCTTATAGAAAAAGACAAGGTGACAAAGAAAAGTGTGGTTTAAGTTTTTCAGATGATAATGAAGATGAATTAGTATATTTAGTAAATCCTCTACCGCAATCTCTTTTATATTATGTTTTTAGTTTTGGTTCAATAGGTCCTGAAGATGAAAAATTATATATAAAAAGTATAATAGGAAATATATTTCCTAAAGAAGAAAAAGATGATTTAGAAAAAATTAAAAAACAAAAGTTAAAGGAATTAGAACAAAAAAAGTTAAATAAACCAAAAGAAAGAGAAAAATGTGATGAGTATGAAAAGGAAATAAATAAATTAGATGTAGAAATAAAAATTATTGATGAAGAACTTCAATTTCACGCTATAACGACTGATGCTATAGCTTTATGTCATGAATATTTAAGAAAAAATTATGATGATTCAGTTGTTTCACTAAGAGAAATAGCAAGATTTCCAAAATTAGTTAATTTTTTCTTAGAATATTTTAGAAATAAAAATGAATTTTTAAAATCAACAACTGAACCAAATAGAACTAATAATGAAAAAAATAACAAAATAAGGAGTATAATATGTTCTATATATTTGTGCTATTATATTAGACTAACTGATGATTTCAAGAGAAGCAATTTTGAATTAATATTGAAGCCAGTATTATTAAAATTAGTAAGCTATGAAGATAATAAAAAAACAAAGCTTATAGAGCAAATTCAATTCGAAGAATTAAAGACTGAAATAGATGAAAGACCTCTTGAACCTATAAGCGAAAAATTTAGTGATTTTCTAAAAGTTGAGCAAAACTTTTTAATAGAACAGGTAAAACCTGATAAAGGAATAGGTGAAAATGCATTATTAAAAGAAAATGTCTTTTTATTATTTGTTTCTTTAATTACAAATATACCACTTATAATTATAGGTAAGCCAGGAACAGGTAAAAGTTTGAGTGTGCAGTTAATTAATAAATCATCTAAAGGAGAATATTCTAACAATAAATTTTTCAAAATGTATTCAAAAGTAATTCAGACTTATTTTCAAGGTTCATTAACTACAGAAGCAAAAGATGTTGAGAATCTATTTATAAAAGTAAGAGATAAATTAACATTTTATAAAAGGCTTCAAGAAAGTCAAAAAAAAGAAGGAATAGAAAATATAATAAAACTTCCAATCTCAACTGCATGCTTCGATGAATTAGGATTAGCAGAAAGATCAAAAAATAATCCTCTTAAAGCTCTCCATCCAAAACTTGATTTTGCTGGTAAAAATAGAAATGAAAGTTTTGTTGGTATCAGTAACTATTCTTTAGATGCGGCAAAATTAAATAGGGCTTTAGTCTCTTCAGTTCCGGATTTAGATGGAAAAAAGGATCAATTAAGCTTTACAGCATCAAAAATTGTAGAAGGTATAAATGATAAAATAAAAGATGATAAAATTTTTGAAGTTCTTTCGAATGCATATTTTGAATATAAGCAAAAATTGAAGTTAATCAAAGAATTAATAGTATATAGAAAAATTGATAAAAAAGCTGTACAAAAAATTAAGGAAAGTATTAACAAAGAGAATAATAATTTAGCTCAGTCTAATGCCAGTGATAATCAAAGTGCTGAAGAACAAAATAAAAATGTAATTAAAAAAGGATTATTTGGTACAATTAGAGAGAAAAAAAATTTTATAAAAAAAATGAAAAAAGAAAATAAAATAAAAATAGATTTTCATGGAAATCGTGACTTTTATAATCTAATAAAGGGCGTAGCTAATTCTTTAAGGAATATTGAAGAATTACAAGATAAAGACAAAGTAGAAATAATAGCTAAATATATTGAAAGAAACTTTGGTGGAATAGAATATAAGATTCATATTGATTTTGAAAACATACCAGATGATATAAGTAAGGAGGCTAATGAAATAAAAAATATTTTAGAAAAATATGGTGATATAAAGGAAACAGTAACATTAAATTCTATAATTTTTTTTAAAGAATTATATAATATAGAATATGACAAAATATATAAAGAAATTAAAGATAATAAAGAAAATAATTTAAAAATAGATGAAAACGATATTAAAAAATATAATCTTAGTAATGATATAAATGATAATATTAATGAAATTAATAGTAGATATTTATTATTAGAAATTGATTCATCATTAACATCATTAATTATTCAAAATATTAAATTAGAAAACCCATTAAAAGAAGGAAAAATTAAATTATATGATGGAAGCCCTTTTCCAGATGATAATAATAATGATTATAGATTTATGAAAATAAGTGAAATTCGTGATGATGCAAAAGAAGAAAAATTAATTATAATTGAAAATTTGGATGAAATTCATCCATTTTTATATGATTTATACAATATGAATTATGAAATCATAGATGAAGACAAGTATGCAAGGATATGCCTAGATAGTTTTAGAGAACTAAAAACTTTAGTGAATGATAAATTTAGAATTATTATAATTGTTGATCAAAAAAAAGTAACAAACTATGATTTAGCATTTTTGAATAGACTTGAAAAAATGCATTTAACTTTTGATAATTTATTAGATGAGCAATTAGCTCAGATATCAAGGGAAATAATACAAACATTTAATTTAAGTGAAAGTGTTATGGAATATAAAAATGCAAATTATTCACTTGAAGATTTATTAATTAATTGTGACGAATCAAATATACAAGGATTAGTTTATTATTATAGTAAAAAAATTAATGCTAATGAAACTAAATCAAAAAAAGAAAATAATAATGATAAACTTTTAAAGGATTTAAAAGAAATTATAATAGATAAAATTTATAAGATTTTACCTCAAGATATAATATCAATCTTATCTAAAAATAATGAAATCAAAAAAAGATATGATATTAAAAAAAAAACTAATAATCTCTTAACCTATTTAGAAGATATGAAGAAATTTGAAAATAAAGATTATAAAGTATCAATTATCTATACTTTTACTAGCATTGCAAATAATATTGAAGGAATTGATGGAGATATGAGTTTTATGATTTCTAAAATAAAAAGTGAAAAAGAATTTAGAAATACAATTGAGGAATTAAAGAAAAAAAATGACAAGCCAGAAAACAAATTTATATATATTAAATTCGAACAATCTAATTCTCAAAATATTAAATCTATAAGTAATTATATATTAAATAGATATAAAGATGATTCACAATTTAAAGATGATTATCAATATATAATTATTGTACATATAAATAGAAACTTTAATAAAGAAAAAAGCAGTAAATCAAATAAGTCAAAAGAAATAATATATAGTTTACCTGATATTGATCCTTATATAAATCAAATATTTATAGATAATTTAAATGGTAAAAGTAATATATCATTAAAAATATTATTAGATGAAAATGAAAGTAATATGGCAAATATTATGAATAGTTTAAAAGATGAGCTAAAGTTGGATGAGGAATTTAAAAAAGTTTTAGAAAATTTTTTAAAAGAAGAATTAGATAAAAAAGGTGAGGATGATGAATTTAAAAAAAGATATATAAATGAAATTATTAATTATATGAATGATAATGAAGAAATTAGAAAAAAAATAATAGAAATTGCATATAAAACAAATAATAATTTAGGGGATGATAATAATTCGGATATAATTGATATTATACATAAGAAAAAGCTTATCAATAAGTTTACTGTTGATATTGTAAAATGCATAACTGATTATATCAAAGAAGAAGTATTTATAAAAAACCTGAAAAATTCATTTTTAATTTTAGAAGATAATAATATATTAACAACTATAGTAGACGCCCAAAGCAAAGATTTTGATAAAATTAGTAAAGAACTATTTAAAGAAATTGTTATAAATTATTTAAATGAAAAGGCAACAGATAAAAATAATAATTTACAGTGTAAATTTTTATATAATTATAATATTCCAGGATTATATAATTTCTTTGCTTTGCTTTCTAATTATATAAATAATAACATTATCTCAAGCTATTTTAATTATGAAAAGGGAATAAGAAGATTGAGGAAAAATGATTATAGTAAAATTTCAGAACTTAATGAAAAGGAAGAATCTTTTGTAGATATTATTTTAAAAGATATATCAGAAAACCATAAATCAAAATTAGATATAATAGAAAAAATAATAGAAGAAAAACCTGATGATGATTTAATATTA
>Ga0256872_10000578_pt1 | contig 10684 bp, 1 predicted proteins | sample RumenRJG_08RNA_FD_186119 | JGI IMG/M metagenome (GOLD analysis project Ga0256872, IMG submission 186119) | Metatranscriptome of bovine rumen microbial communities from Lethbridge, Alberta, Canada - Rumen RJG_08 (Metagenome Metatranscriptome) | ecosystem: Host-associated > Mammals > Digestive...
ATAAGGTGTGCAGGTCATGAGAGTAACAATGTCCTCACCGGGGAAAATCGCCAGCTTGTCAGTCTCAGTCGGCAGGATAATCAGAATCCGCTCGACCTCATAGGTGTAGACCTCGTTCAGCACGTTGATCGTGAAGGTGTCACCCTCTACGATCTGGTCAAGATCGGTGAACAGACGTGCAGAGGGTAAACCGCGATGTCCTGAAATGACAGCGTGCGTACTCGCACCGCCGACCGGCAGAGATGAACCTTGGATATGTCCGCTTGCGATCTGCAAAACGCCCTCGCTCGTGCCGTGGTAAATCGGCAGCTCAACGTTGATATTCGGGATGCTTACATAGCCCATAATGCCCGTGCCGGAGATATTCAGGATGTTTTCGTAGTTCGGAATCGAATCAAAATTGGTGAACGGTGCGTAAAGCTGTGCAAGCTGCTCGTTGTAAGCATGAGCTTCGGCGAGTATCTGTTCCGTTTCGCCGCTGTCCATTTCCGCGACGGCTTCTTTGTAGCTTGCCACGGCGCGGGTTTGGTGGCGCTGATTCCACCAGTTGGAAAAAGTCGGATAAAACATCACGGAGAGACCCGCAAGGAAGATAAAGCCGAAAACCACAGTCGTTATGATATCGCGTTTCTTTTTCGACTGCATTCCGATCATCTTCTCCTTGTGGATTTCTCCCTGACCGCCTCCGCAGGACAGCCCCACGGAGGCGCAGGTTTTTATGTTATGTTTCTATTCTGTGTTTCTGTCTGTTGTGTACGGTTGCGGGAGATTACTGTGCATCCTCTTCCTTTGCGCGCTTCTTAGAAACGAGGTAGATGCCTGCTGCCGCTGCGGTCACGCCGCCGCCGAGGATGAAGAGCGTGGTGCCCATGCCGCCAGTAGACGGGAGGGTAGAGCCTGATTCATTGATGATTTCGGCTCTCACAACGCCCTTCTGCTTATCCGCATCCGTTGCTGCAGAAGTGTAAGTATTGCCATCATAGGTCATCTCCAGCTTAACAAGAGCATTACCTGCTGTCAAAGCAGCCTGTGAAGCATTGGTCTTGGAATTATTGTTGATATAATTCTGACCGTCCTTAGTACCGGACTGATCATTGCTGGTATCTGCAGTAATAGTCAGCGTTAAATCATTCATCTTGTTATATCCGGACGGAACAGTTGTCTCAACCAGTACATATTCGCCATCCTGCAAGCCAAGGAATTTAAATGTACCATCGGCGGTCGTGAATACTTCTGTACCACTAGCCTCCGCATTTACCCATCCGGTGAACTTGTTATTTGCATCAAATGTAGCATACTGAGCACCTTTCTTCAATTTGAAGCCTGCCTTTGTACCATCTGTTGCATTCGCTGTACGTGTATTGTCACCGAGATACTTAGTCACATCGATTTCATAAGTGAACACAATGTTATAATCCGAAGGAGTGTCATTGGTGCTGTCGTTAGAACCGTTACCCGAATTGTTGGAATCATTGGAATAGGTAAGCTTTACTTCATTGGGGTTACCATTGTTACCAATAACCGCATTGTCGTTAAGGCAAGCATTATAATCTACAGTGATGATCGCATCCTTTGACATAACCTGTGTGCCCGCAGTAGCACTATCCATGTCAATCAGTTTAAGATCAGGAATCTCGATTGTAAAGCCGTTGATTGTTTTTGTCACTGTATACGCAGTGGTAGGGAGAGTAACTGCATCAGCTGAACCATCCTTAACCTTCACAGTGAAGTCGGCAGCAGCAAGAGTGTTTGTTGCATCAACCTTTGTCGTACCGTCTGCCTTCAGTAAAGTCAAACCCGTTCCCATTGTATCAGTAAACTTGTAGTAATACCCAGTATAGTTAACAAAGGAGGAAGGAAGTGTACCTGTCAGCTGGAACGGGATTGTTTCGCCCATACTGTAATCAGCAATGTCATTGTAACCTGCACTAAGAGTAATATCTTTGCCACCAAGTGTAACAACATCCGTTGCTGTAATATCATCATCCTGAACCTTCTTCATAACGGACGGAGTATCAGCCTTCGGTGTTACTGTAACGGTATCTGCAACCTGAAGGATATACTTTGAGAATGCCTGACCATCAGTGAGCGTTTGAGCGTTGTCATCCACAACCAAATAGTAGCCGGGGTCACTGATAGTAATTTTGTAGCCAGGCTGTTCTCCGGAAGTATCAGTATCTGCATCAGCAGCATATGCAGCAGAGGTCGCAGTAGGAGCGGTAGTAATATACTTCTGGAAAACTTTAGCGATTTTATCAATATCCTCATAATTTACAATACCAGGATTGTTAGAGGATACACTACCATCGCCAAGAGCTTCTGCAACCTGCTTAGCCGTTGTGAACACAGTAGTGCCATCAGTTGTGAAGAGGTTAACCTGCTTAGTTCCGTTCTGCGTCGGATCTGCATTGTAATCAGCATCACCAACCTCGCACGGCACGGTCTTTGTAATTCCGAGATCCGCAAGTGCCTGGTAGATTGACTTTCCGCCCACTACATCAGGTGTACCGGCAGTTGTCTGCTGAATACCAGAGCCCCACAAAACATCCGAGAAAGTTACAGTAGTTCCATCCTTGTCAAGTGTACCGTCAAAAATCTGATATGCCTTGTATACGTGCGTGGTTTCCTCGGTGTTGATGATGATTGCGCCAGATGTAACCGTTGCCGCGCTTGCGCTCATCATCACGCTCGGAACTGCCATTGTTGCTGTGAGTGCCATTGCTGCGATCATAGCAGCGATCTTTCTTGTCTTTTTCATGATAATTCTCCTTTATAATAAGTATTTTGGGTTGTGTCCAGAGGGCAGGCTTTCACACACTACCCTCGGACGGGGCTTCTTGTGGTTTGTGCTTGTAACTTCTGTATCATGTGCCGTGTGAGGTTACTCATTCATCGTACCACCTCCGGCGCTTGATCGAGTAGGCCCAGTATCCGGCTGCCGCTAAGAGCAGGAGCATTGCACCGATTGTGTAGTAGATGCGCGTGCCGGTGCCGCCGGATTCGGGGAGGGTTGTGGAGTTGCTGGAATCCTCTGCATTGTGGATTGCAAAATGCTTTGTGCTATTCTCCGCAAGTTCAGTAGAATTCACAGTTTTGCTCGTACCACTTTCAAGGTAGTAGCCGACTGGTTTGTATCCCGGCACATCTACCTCCTTGATAAAGTAAACGTACTCGTTGCCGTCCGGGTCTCTCAAAGGCAAACCACTGATGGAATTTTTCCAGCTGTCTGCATTTAGTGTCAGCGTAGCGATCGGTTGACCGCTTGGAACAGTGACGTTTACCAATTCGTAGGTTTCGGGTTCTTGACTGCCGCCTGTGTAGTTTTTGTTTGTCATGGTGTAGGTCGAACCATCGGTGTAGTTGATGACAATTTTTTCAATGTCCTCAGCCTTAGAATCAGTCTTGAACCACATATTATCTGCGTTAGTACATGAATATTGCCATGTAACAACATTACTATTAATGGTTTGATTCTCTGCCTTACCACTAAGGTCGGTGTTGCCACTCTTCAAAACAAAGTTTGAATACTGATAGGTAAAATCAGATTCCATTGATTCTTTGAAATACACCTTGACGTTACTTACAGTTTTTGAATAAAAATCACTGTCAATACTAAATCCATGATCGGTGTTATTCACGATGCTGACATCTGTGCTGCGCGAAATTGGGTCATCCTCAGGCTCCGGCTCATTAGACGTATAATTGCTATTCTTCATTGTAAATGATGAATCATCGGCATAATTAATAACAATTTTCTGTACAGCAGTAGGATTGTTTACTGAAAACCAAATATATGTTACATGATTAGATTCTGAATTCGTCCATGTAACAATATTTCCTTCAGCATTTGTACTTCTTGTAGAAGTCCCGTAACCAAATACATCAGTTGAGCCATCCTGCTTTAGTACAAAATTAACATTTGAAGCCTGTGCTGCCTGAGAATCAGTATAATAGAACGCAATACTACTAACACTTTTATCATACATATAATTATCAATGGCAAAATAATTATTATCTGTAAAAGCCTCGGTTTTAGTCATTTTATTTGGATCGTTTATAAATGTAACAACATCGCCACTGGAATAAGTTAGTGTGATATTTAATAATGTTGATTGGGTATTATCATCTTGTGGCTGTATAATTAGATGTGTGTATTCTGTATTTGAATCAAACCCGCTAAATGTCCATGTTTGATCGCCTACAGTATTCATGTAGTTACTATTAGCACCTCCCCATTCACCGTCTCCAGTAGAGAAAACCGCATATTTAGGAAAAATATTCCCATCAAAGCTGAAAACTACCTGACATATATTTTTTCCGCTGATTCCAAGGTCGCTCAACGGAGTAAAAGTTCCGCCAGAATAGCCAATATAGCCTGTTACACTTGAACTACCACTTGACATAATCCGCACAGAACCAAACGATTTGGTACTTAATGTGGGAGATGCCCTGTTCATCTGATTGAGCGACAACTTTCTGCTCATGTTCTTGCTGATTCCGGCAGCAGTATCGGCAGCGTTCAGATTACTGTTCATAACAATTGTATCAACACCGTCAATATTGCGTTTAATGGTACGGTAGACATTCACAGTGACTTCCTTGCGGTTCGTGGAATCCTCGTCATGCCATTTCTTCTCAACCTCCAGTCCTCCGGTTTTCAGCGTGTTCGTGACTGTAATAGTGGGTGTAGACTCGTTTACAGATACACCGTTTCCATTGTTGTCGCTATAGGTGATGCTGAAAATGTCAGTAGAATTGATCCAGTCCCCGACATCTGTATCTCCGATTTTCTTCTCGAAAACCCTATACAAGATCGGATTACCGCTGTCATCTGTCTTGTTCAGGCCTACAAACTGTCCGGACCACCCCGAACTGTTGAGTGTCAGTGTCTTTGCGGGACTGAACGACTGCCAGCTCCCATTCTCATACTTTTTCAGTTCAAGAACGACCTCTTGCTGATAAAGAGCCTGATTTTCAGAACTAAGACCGGTCATTCCAGCCCAATTCTTTGTCACATTGATTTTCCCAAGCTGTCCGTTGACGATCGTCTCACCCTGAACACCGATCTCATCTGTCCGACTATACACTGCGGTATACCCGTCTGGAAGTGGTGTTTCAACAGCGTAGTAATAGAATACTTGCTTACTGCTGTTCTGATACGGCAACTTGCTCCATGTATATGTCCAGCTGCCATTTGCATCAAGAGTAGCAGTCATTGTCACATTATTATTATCAACGTCCTGCAATGTTTGAGTGCTGCTTGCGAGTGCCTGTATTTCCGTATCCGTCAGGGTATTGCTTGTGGATTGAACAAGCCTTACTGTGACGCTATCACTGGAATGACTCTCATTACCGTCTGCCCATTGCTTCGTAACCGTAAAATTCGTATATGGGGCGGACAGCTCTGTATTCACAAGATTGATAATACCCGCACCATTGGTAATTGTCCCCTTCGTATATGGCTCCAGATACTTTCCGTCCATAGCCGCTTGCTGGTTTGTTGTCGGCAATTCAGTCAGTTCTATTCTTTTCAGTGTCGAGGTCTGATGAGTATTGCCATTGGTATCTTCCACTGTTGACGGTAAAATATACTCATAGCCATTATCCGGACTCAACACAGGATTCGTGAGATTCAGTGTGATATAATTATCATCACTCGTTATCGCTGTTGCACTAAACTGAATCACCATAGTTTTTCCGGAGATGTCCGGATCATCCGGAGGATCAACTGTATTGCCGCGTGCATCAACCCATAGCTTACGAATTACCACACCAGGAGAGTTGTTAACCTCAACGTCCGATACATCAGCATTCGTTCCGTTCCCGATGTAGGATGGCTGATAAGCACCTTGTGTCTCTCCGCTGTAATATCCCCCCTTTGCAGAATCGTAAGTATAGGTAATATCACCTATCTTGTATGCAGTTTCCTGTACAAAGTAGTACACAGGATTACCACCCTTGCCACTTGGCAGATCTGTCCACGAAACCACACCTGTTTCAGCAGTTGCTGCTTTTGTAAAAGTCGCTGTCTTTGTTGCGTTTGCATATCCTGCGATCAGGTCTGTCATCGGCTTAGATGTTTCTATGGAACGTGATGTATTCCATCGCAATTCATAGGTGATCTCAGCTGAATCCGGAATATCAGAGCCGCTGAAAGTCTTATGCGCTTTTACCGTAATGTTTTTTACATTGGTAATGTTGACAGTGCTGCCCGCTGTAATCGGGTGAACCGTGATTCCAGTCGGAATATTGGTGGGTGTACCATTGTAGGTGTAGTAAGTTACAAATTCGCTGTTTGAAGTGTAGTTTCCGTTCGTCCAATCCGGTTGCTTATAATCAGTTGGTGCAACGGTTTCTACAAATTTGTAGAGAACTGGCTCATCATCTGTGAGCTTCAGATTATGGGAATTGCTGCTTGAAATCTCAAACTCATACGCAGCCGCCGGAGGTGTTGTAGCATTGGCAGTTTCCTGATAACTTGAACCACTATTGAAAACCAGTTGCCGGTAGGTCTTGCCACTCGTATCAGTGCTTACCGTTTCACCGGATGCAAACGACCATGTTCCATCGCTATTCATGCGACCGATTTTGAACTTAGCATCCAGATTTTTGATTTCAACACTGTTTACATCGACTTTGTAAATCTCAGGATAGGTCGTTACTGTAACGGTAGCGTGTGACTCCTTTACATCGAGCTGTGTCTCATCACTGGTATCCATTCCATGCGCCGATTCCGTGCGAAACAAAACCGTATTGGAATATTTCAAATCATCACCATATTCTGTGATATTTTGCGTATTGCCGTTCAGTTCCCATTTCGTTTCCTTGTATCCACTCACCTTGTAAGAATACTCTATATAAAGATGAGTTCTGTCAGGAACAGTTATGATAAGCTTTGCGGGAAGTGATGTAACACCAGTGTCAGCAAGGTCTTCAGGGATGTCAGCGGTATCATAATACACCAATACAGTATACTCACTTGTACTAAGCGGGACATTGCTTCGCGTACCGTCCGAATTGTACGGATATACCTTAACGCCCTCCGCTCCAAGCTGGTACGTCAGATTACTGTTCGTCTGAGAATTCAGTATCAGACAGTCGATCAGTTCCACTTCATCTCCGGAGGACAGCTGTAAGCCTTCCGGATTGAAATCGAAATGGTATTTCAGCTCTCCGGCATTGCCTGCTTCACCTTGCTTATCAAGGTAGGGCATATTCGGCGGGATCTCGCCGGTTACTGTGATGGTCGCTTCCTTCGGCATACCTGATGTACTGTCTCCCTCGTAAGCAGTATTAGTAATGGTGCGGTTGCCGTTTCGGACTTGATTCTGGAAGGTTTCAACGGGGATGGCGGTGGAGTAGATGAAATATTCCCATTGTTTAAGATCTCCAGTTACAAGTGTTACATTACGCCCATTCACAACAAGGTAGCCGTATTGATCATGAGCCCAATATGTCTGATTATCTTCAACAACACAATTTCCAGAATATTGCCCTTGAATGTATGGTGCATATGCACCATTAAGCGTTTCTTTTGTTATAAATATGGCATTTTCTGGAAGGATATCTGTATAAGTATAGTGTCCCGCTGAAATTCCATTATCTTCATAGTTCAGCAAATACTTCCAAGTAAAGATATAGCATAATGTATCCGTCCCGTTGATGTTGACCGTTTCTACCGGAACATCGCTGAATTCCATTTCGGTGATCACATTACCGCTTGCATTGATTGCCACCTTTCGGAAACTCTTGTCAATGTTTACCCGGTTGGTCAGACTGTATTCACTGTAATCCGCAGCCGTTTCCGCGTTGATCGCATTTCCGTGGCCTGTCTGCACATAATCGGGAATTTCGGGTTCTACGATCTGATAGTAGTAAAATACCTGCTCATCATTTTCGACTTTCCACCGCGGGAATTCTACCACATTACCATTCGTATCCTTGATGTTGCAGCTTACAGTATCCGCATATTTGTTGTTTCCTATTTCAACTGTATACGTTCCAACATCTTCCCAGACTGTACCATCCGGAAACACACCATTTTCACCCGGTGCTGTAGTTGTACGCTGTACCGTCAGTTCGGCGCCGCTGGGTCTGACCTTATCTTTGTCATGCGAATCGTCCCAGGTCTTGCTGACCTTGAGGTGGATATTCTCGACATCCGTAATGCTCTTACGTTTGAATTTCAAGCCGTCAGTGATATTGTAATCACCAATTTTATTTTTGAATTGATATTCGCTGCCAGACGGCACCTGCTGAATGTCAGCCATCGAGTTATAAACGATACTCATATAATGATTTTCTTGTGGCTTGAGCATCTGCACTTCAAAGCTGACGGCCTTCGCATCGGGATTCGCTGTAAAATCTATCGTATTTCCTGCACTGTCTTTGAAGATCACCGTATAATCTGTGTCCTTTGTCAGAGTCTGAACAAGCGTAGCATCATCACTGGTAAGATCGGCTTCCTTTGCAGCGCTCTTTAAAACAAAGGAATCTACTTCCGTTGCAGATATATAATGTGTGCCGGAATTTGTAAGTGCCTGCCATTGAGATGTATCGTATACTTGTAACTCATCTGACAGAACTGTTGCGTTAACTGCAAATCCGCTGTCATTTATCAGCACGACCTTCCAACTTTGTTGTCTGGGGGTCGTGTCACTGTTACCCATCACCTCAATATAAGCATCAGCGGTTGTATAGGTTTTCTTCTTTTCATCACGAGGAGAATATGTTTTACTTACAGTGCCCTCTGCTGTGTGTCCATCTTTTCCGACTGTCGCAGTATTGCTTACACTTGTATCGCCACTTGCATTCACAGTCTCTTTTGTAAAGTAGAATAGTTCCAGTTCTGTAAGAACAGGCTTTTCGCTTCCGTCTGCGGGCGTATCCACTACGACCCTGTACTGCGTATCACTTACTTTTTCAAAACTAATGCTGTCTGCGATTGAATTACCGTAGCTTTTTGCATTATAGGTAATTTTCGTGCGCAGTGCATCCTGTACTTGATCCGGTGTCAGCCCACTAAAAGCACTGTCCTCGATGATATACCCATCCAAGCTTGCCTTGCTGTAATCGCTGCTGTTATTGACATTGCCATACTGGTCGTATGCATTGCTCACAATCTTGATCTTCCACTTCATAAGTCCAGTGTCATAATTCAAATCCTGATCAATGGTTTTATTGAGCCGAAGCCCGTCAACATAAGTAACGGAATTTGACGGGACATTTTCAACCTTTGGCGGTGTATTCGTCCCCGGTGTTTCAGCAGACACATAATTCACATTATTCTCAGATTTTCCATTTCCATCTAGTGTCGCACTGGAAGTATAAACTATTTGCGCAGCTGAAAATGTGACATCATCCGCAAATGTAAGCGTGGTTCCATTAACTGTAAAATCGGACGTTGAAACATCCTGCCATGATCCGTTTACATCACGGTATTTCACAGTGCATCCCGTCATATCAAATGTATCTGTGATAACTGTCTTTGCCAGCGGTACGCCTGCATTGTTAGATACATTTATTGTCCAATAGATTTGGTTGTTCGTTGAGCCATCCACGCTATAATCAGGAGAGCCACTTTTTCTGAGGTCATAGGTGTTATTGACCGTTACAGAATCTTCATTGGAATCTGGGACGTTTTCCTCAGATTTTGTCAAACTGGATTTATTCTTGATTTCTGTATTCTGAGGCGGATTAGTTTGACGGTATGTTACCTCGATTTTGGCCGGACTGGGATTTAATGCAGTAAATTTCAGATTATTGCCGTCTGCTACCGCACTTCCCGATGTCAAAGTGATAGGATTATTATTGCTATCATAATATGCAACAGTTGCACCTGAAATATTGTAGGTTGCGCCGTCCATTGTATCACTCAGGACAAAGTTTTCCATGTCCACATAACCATTCGGATTATTTATTGTGATCTTCCAATCAATGTACGGAACGCCATCGACTGCACCGACAGCATGAGACTTTGTTTGTGATAGATTTGTTTTGTTGAACGGAATTGTAATCGTAGAATCTCCAATCGTTACAGTTTGCGTACCATCTCGTTCAGCCTTTCTTTCAACCTTGCATTTAAAATCCACAGACCCCCGCATTGCATTGCTGTGCGTCCGTACATATTCGATATAATCTTTTGTAAAATGAATCACAACCAAACCGGTATCACTAATAAAATAGTAACCAGCTGTTCCGGAATAATTAGGGTCTGTTACTACAGCATTCGCTCCATAGGAACTTTGGCTAACCGTGACATTTGATGGTAACTGATAACACACAAAAGGATCACTTATAACGGGTGTAGCATCATCGAAAGAATAATTCATTTTCAAGTACAGCCCAACCTCAGTGCTGTCACCGCCTTGAATATCAAAATCTTCCGGGCTAACCCAACTATCACTTGCACCGGATTTTACTTGTGCCTCATCCAGATAACCACCCGCAAGATTAGTACCCCAGCTACTATCATTCCAAGTACTTCTATCAGGAATTGGGTCAAAATACTCCTGCCCAGAAGGAAAAGTATAGTTTGTCGCCGCAAACCCCGGCTTCACCAGATCCAACGGAACGAAGAAAGCGCACAGCAGACTAAACACGATTGTGATCGCCGTAAATCTGTGATACCACTTGCGTTCCGCCAGCTTTTCGTTAATTCTGTCATTCAGTTTCATCTGCTCTG
>Ga0256872_10000585_pt1 | contig 10612 bp, 7 predicted proteins | sample RumenRJG_08RNA_FD_186119 | JGI IMG/M metagenome (GOLD analysis project Ga0256872, IMG submission 186119) | Metatranscriptome of bovine rumen microbial communities from Lethbridge, Alberta, Canada - Rumen RJG_08 (Metagenome Metatranscriptome) | ecosystem: Host-associated > Mammals > Digestive...
CACAAGATCGATATGGCTATTGACACTTTCTGGCACGAAAGTATAGTTCATAAAATTGGGAAAGTTTTAGTGTACTTAAATCTTTTAATCAGACGATATACCTATGAGGTTCGTTTAAGGTTATGAATATTGAATTTATGATCGCAGGTGAATGAGTATACGAACTTTCTAAGCCAAGATTTGCAAAGTATTGGTACTTAGTGCATGGATTACTGGTAGTCCAAGCCGAAATAGATTAGTATTTAGGAAATTATTATGACATATGGTAACAATAATAAATCTGTTCAGGACGATAGACTTATACATTATGTAAACAAAACGCATAATCTACAATGCGGAATTTTTGGCAATATAAGCGATGATTTAGGTGATGTCATCAAGAGGAATGATTTATCCCCAATGGTGAGAATGGCGTATGCATACGCTAGAAGGGCAGTTGCTGCCGGGCTTTTATATCAAGGAGTATTTTCACTAAATGATTTTAGGCATGTCAATGATGTTTTCAAGTCTTTTCAAATAACCACAGGTCATACAGTTGAATTTCAAGAATCAGCCTTTGATCAGGCTGCTGAATTAACGTCAACCTATGACAAAAGACTTGATAGAAAGCTTTTATCACTTCTTGTTATTGGTGCGCTAGATCTTTCTGAAAATAGCATGGAACCTAGATATCTTCCTGGAGCTCCTTTTTCGTATGACTATGTCATAGATTATTTTGTAAAATTCTCTAATAGCCATTCAAACAATACTTCTGTATCTTCAACACCGGCTTCGACTGAAAATTTCCATAGAAATTCTAGTAATTCCACTGGATGTTGTGTTTTTTTACTTATGCCAATATTTTTTATTTCGATGTATGTTATTAACTATATTCTTGGGGGTTAATCCCTCATTTCATAAGGTAGATAGGGCAAATATTTTTTATCCATCAAATGTAATTCCACTTATCAAATTCGTTGATTGGCTCATAATAATCAAAATTTGAATTTACGTGAAAGACGCGGATTGCTAACACGCTTACGAATGATTCGTGACGAGGATCCGCACGTATACGGTTGCGTTAGAGGTGTGGTATTCACCTCGTCTGCACATTGTATGTCTGAAAGAAAATAAAGATCCAAAAAGCCCCGAGCATATTGCAACGGGGCCTTTTTCTATAACAGTGAAATATACCGGATGATTTTACTCAACTCTCAACGGAGTATAGGAGTAAATCTTCAGTCTGGCGTTTCTGTCGGCTGAAGAGAACAGTTTTGCAGGATCTACAGTTTTCAAAACCTTCAGTTCTTCAGGAAGCGGGAACAGAATATTTTCAATATTCAGTTTAACTGAAATATTTTTCAGCAGAATATTTCCGAAGCTGAGATTCTGATCATCAACGGAATTGTCAACCTTGTACTGGCCCTTCTTGAGTCCTGCCAGGGATGCTGCTTTTTCAACTGCATCGTCAAGGGTTCCAAGTTCGTCAACCAGACCGATCTCCTTTGCCTCAATTCCGGTCCATACCCGGCCCTGGGCGATCTGATCAACATCATCGAATTTCATATTGCGGCTCCTGGACACCATGGTGACAAAATCTGCGTAGGTGCCTTCGATACTGCCTTCGATGCTTTTTCTTGCAGGTTCGCTCAGCTCCTGGAACGGATTGCGGTAGTCACCGGGGTTGTTGGTAACCTCATTGTAGTTTACACCCAGTCGGTCGGCCGCCTTTTTGAATGTCGGTACAACACCGAACACGCCGATAGAGCCGGTGATGGTGGTAGGCTCGGCGTAGATATAATCGCCGAGGGTGGAGAGCATATATCCGCCGGATGCCGCCATGCTTCCCTGGGAAATAACAATCTTTTTGCCTCTGTTCTTGAAACAGTCGGTCATTTCATTAACCAGACGTACCGCTTCGACCACAGATCCGCCAGGGGAGTTGATTCTCAGTACCACGGCTTTTACCGACTGATCGTTACCGATTTTTCTGATTTGATCTGCATAATTGTCATAGCTGATGAAGGCATTTTCATTTGAACTGCCGGTAATTTCCCCGGTAAAGTAGATAACCTTTACTGTCGGATCCGGAGCACGCTCTTCACCGGATGAGGCGGATTCTGTTTCCTTAGTATCTGATTTTAATGAAAGATATTCCCTGAAGTTCATCGCGGCAAGCTGGGTTTCCTTGTATTTTTCCTTTTTAACCGCTTTCGGGAACAGCTTGAGAGCTTCTGCAAGGAAGCTGTCGTAGGACATAACCTGATCCACCTGTTTCTGCATAAGTGCATAGGCGGCATCATTAAAGCCGGCTCTGCTCAGCAGTGTGTATTTCTGTTCGATGGAAGGAAGGATCTGACTGTCATCAAGTCCGCGGTTGTTTTTGATAGTGCCGGAAATGCGGGACCAGACGTTTTTAACGATTGCCTGATAGTTTTCTCTGGCTGCATCTGACATTTCATCCAGGAAATACGGCTCTACCGCTGATTTGTATTTACCGTGCTTGAACACGTACGGAGCCAGATTGTACTCCTCCAGCAGTTTTCTGTAGTAGAGATTTCCGAAGGTCACACCGTGCAGATCCACCGAGCCGGAGGGATCCAGGGTCAGGCTGTCGGTGAAGCTGGCCAGATAATAGTTCGACTGGGTATAGGCAGGGGCAAATGTTATGATCTTCTTTTTGGAGGATTTTCTGAATTCATCGATTTTTTTACCGATCACATCGGCTATACCGTAGGAAACATAGCTGTTTTTGGACAAATCCAAAATTATGCCTGAAACATTGGGATCTTTGGCTGCAATATCCAGGGTTTTTATGATCTGATCTGAATAGGAATATGGGCTCTGACGTTTATTTAACTGCAGAACCACCTCTTCGAACTCAGAAATGAAACGGTGGTCGGTAATTTCAGCATTGGGTGTGATTACCACAACCTTGTTGTCAAGTTCTGTGAGGGCGTTTTCATCTTTATCGGAAGGCGCTGCGAGCGCTGCAATGAAGATAAAAGCGATCAGGGAAAAAATCACCACGGTGATCCCTACCACCAGTTTGACGTATAAACAGGCTATTGCCATGAAAAATTTAAAAATTTTAATTAAGAACATTAGTATTATTCCTTATATTTCCGGAATTCAGTCATATTATCACCAACAAAAAAGACATACCGAAGAAAGTATGTCTTATTGCCTTAAGGAGAATAAATGATAAACGGGACCACAAGGTCCATTTTTTATTATATAGACAATCTGCACGCTTAAAGTGATCTGTGCGACAAATTGTATTTGAGAAATGCTGTAAATACAACCCAGTTCACATTTACAGTCTGAGATCTTTTTTCTCAATGCCGGTTATCTGTGATTTAACACTTCCGTCGGTCAGTACAGTGATAATCTCATCCCCGGATTTCAGACCGTTGACTGAACTTAATGCCTGGCCTTTGTACATGGTGGTGGTCTTGTAGAATCTCGGATCGGTCAGCGGGTTGCTGCGGTTCAGATTTAGCGCAAGATCCTCGAGAAGCCGGCTGCGGCGGTTGAGCATGGCGTTGATCTCCCTCAGCAGTCTGTTATTGAGCTCCTCCACCGCGCCGCGGCTGTCGGAGAGTTGTTTTTCTATGCCGCAGGAGGCTACCGCGCTGGAAAGTTCGGTTATTTGCAGACGGTATCTGCTTATGGTTTCAGTCATTGCCTTTTCAAGACGGTCTTGGAGAATTTCCAGCATATGTCTGCGGCTGCTGATGAGAGCATCGGGACTGTTTCTGTCAAGGGTGGCGCTGAGACTGTCAAGGGTGCTGCGGCAGCTGTAGAGGCGGGAGATCATGCTGCTCTCAAGCCGGTTGCCGAGTTCTGTGAGAAGATTTTTTCTGGAGGCGATGTTTTTTTCCATTCCCGACGAGGCAATGGAACCTTCAAGATTGCTGATCTGCAGCCGGTGGCGGTGAATCATGGTGCCGATACTGTTCAGCATGCTCTCGTAGGCCTTCTGCAGAAGAGTCCGGCGGTATTCAAGCTGTCTTTGCGGGCTGAGCAGATTGAGCCGGTTCAGCAGATTCTGCAGTTCGATATTTCTGGCGGTCAGAATATCAGAAATTCTGGTACGCAGAAAATTCTCCGTCGCACCGAGATTGTTAAGAACCTTTACATAGTTGTCGGCAATCAGCACACCGGCCTGGGTCGGGGTTGCCACGCGAAGGTCCGCCACAAAATCACACAGGGTGAAATCGGTTTCGTGTCCCACCGCAGATATTACCGGAATGTTCGAATTGTAGATTTCACGGACCAGCTGTTCATCATTGAAGCAGAACAGATCTTCAAAACTTCCGCCTCCTCTTGCTATGATCAGTACATCGCATTCATTGCGGTAGTTTGCGGTTTTAAGCTGCTGGATGAGTGATCGGGCGGCTGTCGGTCCCTGTACGGTTGCAGGGTAGAGGATCAGATTTACCGCATTGATCCTGCTGTAGATATTGCGGTAGATATCATGGATTACATCCCCCTCCCTGGAGGTTATCACGCCCACGGTTTTAGGAAAGTAGGGGATCTGTTTTTTATGCTCAGGATCGAACAACCCCTCCCTGGTAAGACGCTCCTTGAGCATCTGCAGCTGCTGTTCAAGATAACCGGCACCGATCGGACGGATACTGGTAACGGTAAATGAAAGATCGCCGCGGACATTGAAATTCGGTGCTTCAAAGCGAACCATCACCTGCATACCGTCTCTGAGGTTGAGTCTGCTGAAGGCCGGCCCGATCCCTCTTACCATGCATTTGATGGTACTCTGTCCGTCGCTGAGGGAAAAATAGCAGTTGATATTCTTCCAGATTTTGAAATTGGAAATTTCCCCCACCGCGGTTATTTCACCGGAGAAATAGCAGTCGATGGCGCTGTTTACCATGTTTTTGACCTGGGTTACCGTGAAGGGGCGTGCATCAGCTCCTGGGTTACTGTATGAATTCTGCGGGGCGTAGGGGTCAGCGGCGTTTACAGCCGGATTGTTCTGAACCGGGGCGTATGCTCCGGACCGGCTGCTCCGGGAACTGTAATAATTCTGTGCTTCACCCGTATTTGAATAACTGCTGCTCGTTGTCATAATGTCTGTGGCTTTCCTTCTGCAGATCTGATGCTGTGTCTGAATAACCGGCGGGAAAATCTCCTCCCGCTGCCGCTTACAGATATTGTAACTGTTTTCAACCGGATAGCAAACGGTGACTATGCACCGCGGTTCACGGATGCAGATGTCCCTGTGCGGGATTTCGTCCTCAGTTGCTCGGTCCGCAGGACGTCGCTGACGCAAAAAAGTGAAAATATGTGCTATTGATTAAAATTAGAAACAATAAAACCGCTGTTTAATTTGCATATCGGTAAAACTGACCTATAATAGCCGTAAAAGTGTGTCCGGCTGGTGGCAGCTGCCGGTCAGATACCTGTCGCAGGTTTCCCGAAGAGCCGGATAAAAATTTAATATTATAAGAACATAATTAGAAAAAGGTTAAAATGAATAAGTTTTTTGGTTTGTCTTGCATACTCATGTCTTTCTCACTTCTTTCCGGATGCGTTACTGAAAAAATTGTCTACGAAAACGGCAGGGAGGTTGTAAAGACTGACGATGATGATTCCCCTGAACGTAGCAAACTTGCTGCCGACAACCGCGTAAAAATAGCAATCCGTCTGCTGAATGAAGGTCAGGCCACCATGGCAAAACAGAACCTGCAGAAGGCGCTGGAATATGATCCTGACAATTTTAATGCCAAGCTCGGCTTTGCCTGGTACTACCAACAGGTCGGTGAAACCGAGAATGCCTACAATGCATACAACAACCTGATAAAACAGTTCAGTGACAACGGTGATGTCTACCAGAATTACGGTATGTTCCTATGCGGCCAGAAGAAGTATACCGATGCATACAACACTTTTGAACATGCGCTGACCATCAAGAACTACACCCGTATTGCTGAAACCCTGTTTGAAGCCGGCCGCTGCGCCTATTCACAGGGGGATGACCGTAAGGCCATTGCCTATGCCGACCGTGCTCTTGCCTATAACTCAACCACTCCTATTCTGCTTCTGTTCAGAGCTGAACTGGCTCTCGGTGTGGATGATGTGAACACAGCAAGAATAATGATGTCAAGATTCAGCCACTACAGTGAAGACAATTCAATGAGTCTGTTTATTAAACTGAGAATTGAGGAAGGATCAGGAGATATCGAGGAGGCCAAAAAGTACGGCGATCTTCTGCTGACCCGTTATCCGAATTCCCCGGAGGCTAAGAAATACCAGAATAACGATTACTAATAATTAATACAGATCAGATTGCAGCTATGCTGTTTAACAACTGTTGATTAAGAACTGCTCAGATGGCACAGAAGAAGATAACATTCGGCGAGATTCTACGGGAAGAGAGGGAACGTCAGGGGCTGAGTCTCAGTGACGTTGCTTCTACGCTCAATCTGCGTGTGTCCCTGGTCAGAGATCTCGAGAATAATCTTCTTGATCGTAAAACCGCCGATGTCTTTTCCCGTGGCTATGTTAGAAGTTACGCCGAACTTTTGAAAATCGACAGTGACGGGATCCTCAAGATTTACGATGACTATGTTGGCAACACCGCCAGCAGAAGGGAAAAGGAGAATCTCGAGGCCAGGCATTACCGCGCCCAGCATAACAAGAAGATGGCGGTTACCGCCGGTCTGATTGCCGGACTGATCCTTCTGCTGCTTCTTCTCATATCAAGCTTTTTCCTGTGGTACAAATATTCAGAGCCGGCTCCGCTGCTTGATGATCATGTGCCGTTTGCCGAATTCAATGAAGATGAGAGCATTCAGATGACCATTGAAGAGAGCACGGATCCTGAATCTGTCTCTAAAACCAGAGAGCAGGAACTGGAGGATTTTGACCGGCTGCAGCAGGAAATACGCGAGAATTCCGCAGAAAATGAGCAGACTGCCGCCGGCAGCGATGCCTATACCCCGAGCCCGTCCGAGAATGTCGCATCGTCGCTTATCAGAGATGAGAACCGGACTTCGGCAGAGGAGTCTGCAACAGTTCCCGCAACCGACTGGAGTTCAAGGAAACTTTCCGTGGTTGTTCCCGAACCGACCGTTGATATCAAAGGTTCCAGCGCTGAAATTGAAGCTCAGCGTAATTCATCAAATCATTCTATTATAGAAATTAATACCAGTCCTAATTATAATATCCATATTGAATTCAGGGGTGACTGCTGGCTGGATCTGAAATCCGGAATGAACGACCGCCGTGTTACGGCCCTCGTATACAAGAAAGATCGTGTTCTGGACTACAATCTGATCAATATGCCTTTGAAATTCACCATAGGAGCTCCCGGCAATATCTCCCGTCTTATTGTCAACGACTATCTGGTGGATTTGAGCGGTGCAGTTCCTGATAAACCATATCATCTTGAAGTAAGTACCAGGTAAAATGAGTAATTCCTATTCAAACATTAAACGCCGGAAATCGTTGCAGATTAAGGTCGGCAACGTTGCCGTGGGCGGAGATGCTCCTGTTTCCGTTCAGAGTATGACCAATACTGAAACGACCGATGTTGCGGCCACCGTGGCCCAGATTAATGCCATTGCCGCCGCCGGCGCTGATATTGTGCGTGTATCAGTTCCTTCAATGGATGCGGCCGAGGCTTTCAGAGAAATCAGAAAACAGGTTCAGATCCCTGTAGTTGCCGATATCCATTTTGACTACCGTATCGCCCTCAAGGTGGCTGATTACGGTGCTGACTGCCTGAGGATTAATCCGGGCAACATCGGCAATGTGGATCGTGTTCAAATGGTGGTTGACAGCGCCCGTGACCATAATATTCCGATCAGGATCGGGGTAAACGGCGGTTCTCTTGAAAAGGATCTGCTGGAGAAATACGGGGAACCAACCCCGGAGGCCCTGGTTGAGTCCGCCATGCGCAATGTAGACTATCTTGACCGTTTCAACTTCCCGTACTTTAAAGTCAGTGTCAAGGCATCTGATATGTTTTTATGCGTCAATGCCTACCGTCAGCTGGCCACCAGAATCGATCAGCCGCTTCATCTTGGAATAACCGAGGCCGGCGGTCTGAGAATGGGCTCGGTCAAATCCTCCATCGGACTGGGTCTGATGCTCAGCGAGGGGATCGGCGATACACTGAGAGTCTCCCTTGCCGCAGATCCGGTGGAGGAGGTAAAGGTGGGATTCGATATTCTTAAATCCCTGGGACTCAGATCCCGCGGGATCAATTTCATTGCCTGTCCGACCTGCTCGCGCCGCGAGTATGATGTAATCGGTACGGTGGACGCCCTGGAAAAGAGACTTGCCGATATCACCATGCCGCTTGATGTGGCCATTATCGGCTGTGTGGTCAACGGTCCGGGGGAATGCATCAAGGCCGATATCGGGGTGGCAGGTGCCAAAAAACAGTGCGGTTATTATGAAAACGGCGAACGCGTGGACAGAATTCCGCATGAGATCCTGATAGATGAACTAGAAAGAAAGATTCGTGCACGGGTTGCCTATCTCAGGGAACATCCTGAAGCATCCCGCAGAATGATTGTAAACAGTAATTAATTATAAATAACAAGATTTGAGATTTTTATGGCAGTGCAAATTCAGTCAATTACAGGAATGAAGGATATTCTTCCTGATGAGAGTCCTTTGTGGCAGAAAGTTGAAACAACCCTCAAGCAGATCATGGCTTCCTACGGCTACGCCGAAATGAGAATGCCGGCTGTTGAATATACCAGTCTGTTTGTCCGTTCCATCGGTGAGGTTACCGATGTGGTGGAAAAGGAAATGTACACCTTTGATGACAACGGAGATTCTTTATCTTTGAGACCGGAGGGTACCGCAGGCTGTGTGAGAGCCTGTATTGAACACGGTCTTATTCACAACCAGGAGCGCCGTGTATGGTACACCGGTTCCATGTTCCGTCATGAGAAGCCGCAGAAGGGCCGCTACCGCGAATTCCACCAGTTCGGTGCTGAAATATTCGGTATTTCCAGTGCTGAAATCGATGCTGAGATTATTCTGCTGACCAACCGCATCTGGAAGAAGTTCGGGATCGGTGATCATGTGGTGCTTCAGCTTAACTCCCTCGGCTCCTCCGAGGAGCGTGCCAGCTACCGTGAGGCTCTGGTTGCATTCCTTGAACAGCACAAGGAGAGTCTTGATGAGGACTGCCAGCGCCGTATGTATACCAATCCGCTGCGCGTGCTTGACACCAAGAATGAGAAGGTTCTTGAAATACTGCAGAATGCCCCTAAGCTGACTGACTATTTCGGAGAGGAGACCAGAAATCATTTCGACCGTCTCAGAGCCATACTTGATGCCAACGGTGTGAAATATGAAATCAATCCGAGACTGGTGCGCGGTCTTGACTATTACAACCATACCGTATTCGAGTGGGTAACCGATCTGCTCGGCGCCCAGGGTACCATCTGCGGCGGCGGCCGTTATGACGGTCTGGTTGAACAGCTGGGCGCACAGCCTACTCCGGCTGTTGGATTTGCCATCGGTCTTGAAAGATTTATTCTGCTGCTCCAGTCAATCAATGCGGTGGAAGTGGAGAATCCGGTGGATGTCTACTTCTGTGCTGTAGGTGACGAGGCGGTAAGACAGTCCATGGTTATTGCCGAACAGCTGAGGGATCAGATCAGCGGGATCCGCATTCTGACCAACTGCAGCGGCGGGAACTTCAAGAAGCAGTTCAAGCGTGCCGATAAGTCCGGAGCGCTGTTCGCCCTGGTTCTTGCAGATGATGAACTGGCAAAAAATGAAATCGGAATAAAGAATTTACGTGTTGAATCTGAACAGTTAAATGTTAAAATTAGCGCTGTTGCAGAAGAATTAAAAAAATTGTTGGGAGTTAATTAATGGAATTGTACAGTACCGAAGAGCAGCAGGCGGAAGAGCTGCAGAAATTCTGGAAACAGAACGGTAAGACTATTATTATCGGTATTATTATGGGTGTGATCGGTATTCTCGGCTGGGAGCAGTTCAAAAGCTACCGTCAGGGAGTGATGGAGGAGAACACCTATACCTACATGACCGTGATCAAGAATCTGAATGCCGACTACAACGAAAACACCGTCAAGGCTACCGAGAAACTGATCAAGGATCAGGACGGCAGTATCTATGCTGAACTTGCCGCTTTCAACCTGGCAACTCTTGCTGTTGATCAGAAGAATGATATTGAAAAAGCCATGGTTAATCTTGAAATTTCCGCAAAGAGCAGTGATGATGCACTTGCTTCAATCTCCAAACTCCGCCTTGCCCGCGTTTACGCCCAGGAGCAGAGATTTGATGATGCGTATAAACTCCTGAATGAACTCAATGACGAGATTTACGGTGCCACCGTTTCTGAACTCGTCGGTGATTTCAAGCTTCTGCAGGGTAAAAATGATGAAGCCCGCGCTGCATACCAGAAAGCCTATGATAAAATCAAGGATACCCAGGAGATCCAGCACAACCAGTTGCTGAAGATTAAACTTGACGATCTGAACGGTTCTGCTGCCGCAGTAAAGACTGAAGCAAAGACTGAAGCAAAGACTGAAGCAAAGACTGAAGCAAAGACTGAAGCAAAGACTGAAGCAAAGACTGAAGCAAAGACTGAAGCAAAGACTGAAGCAAAGACTGAAGCAAA
>Ga0256872_10000589_pt1 | contig 10595 bp, 11 predicted proteins | sample RumenRJG_08RNA_FD_186119 | JGI IMG/M metagenome (GOLD analysis project Ga0256872, IMG submission 186119) | Metatranscriptome of bovine rumen microbial communities from Lethbridge, Alberta, Canada - Rumen RJG_08 (Metagenome Metatranscriptome) | ecosystem: Host-associated > Mammals > Digestive...
CTTAGTTTTAACTTAAAAGGATCATCATGAAGAAAAATCTTTTAACCCTAGCCATGGTTGGGATGTTCTCTTTTTCAGCGGTAGCAGCTATTCCCTCTGGTAAAGATGTAACTACCAATCCTGATAACCACTATCTAAAAAATAGTGAGTCTGTGGATAGTTACGCTCTACTTCCTCCACCACCTGAGATTGGCAGTATTGCATTTTAAAATGATCAAGCTATGTATGAAAAGGGCAGATTACTGCGTAATACTCCTCGTGGCAAACTTGCAGCTGAGGATGCTGAGATTTCAAAAGGCGCAGGTTTAGTTAAGTCGTTCTCTGAAGTCTTTGGCTCTCCAATTACTAAAGAAGATGCCCCAGAGCTTTACAAGCTTTTAACTCGTATGTCAGATGATGCTGGCGACAATGCAACTCGTACTGCTAAAAACTACTATATGCGCAAGCGTCCTTTTGCTTTCTATGGCACCGATACTTGCAACACCAAAGAGCAAGCAAAATTGTCAAAAAATGGCTCATACCCATCAGGACATACTGCAAGAGGTTGGGCAACAGCTTTAATCTTGTCAGAAATTAACCCAGCACGCCAAGATATTATCTTAAAGCGTGGCTTTGAAATGGGACAAAGTCGAGTTATTTGTGGTTATCATTGGCAGTCAGATGTTGATGCAGGTCGTCTCGTAGCCTCTGCAATTGTTGCAGCATGGCATGCAAATCTAGAGTTCCAAGCTCAACTTCAAAAGGCAAAAGGCGCTATGTGTCAAGTTACTTGCGACAAATTTTTTTTCCTTTTTTCTAAAAGGGGGCCCGGGGGAAAACTCTTTTTTCCTTTGTGCCTAGCTGATTAGCTAGCCTAATCAGCTTGCTCTTTAATAATTAGATCATGCAACTTCAGGTTTATTAGCATTCTTGTACTCATAGTCTTTGGTTTTCTTTTCAGCAATCCTAGACTTACGTGCAAGACTGGTAACCTTAGCCTCCTTAGGCATCTTAAAAAGCTTTTTGCTTATTGGATTACCAAAGGAGTCTTTGGTGTTCCTAATGATCTCGTTACGCTTTTCCATAATGGCAGGACCTAAGCCTCGATGACACTCATCAGGGGTAATAAAGTTAATGCCACTATGTAGGTGCTCATAGTTGTACCAATTAACAAAAGCATTGGTCCAATTACGCGCATCTTCTATGGTTTTAAAGTACTTAGGTATTGGAATATTGTGACAATGCTTTAAAGTTGAAAAGAACGATTCAATATGCGGATTGTCATTTGACACTCTTGGGCGACTGTATGAGGATGTAATACCCAATTCAGTCATCTTCACAAGCATGTTTTGACCACGCATAGGGGTACCGTTATCAGAGTGTAGAGTTAATGAATCTAGGATGATATCGTTAGTTAAAACGTCATTGCCTAGTTTCTTCAAGTCATTGTCTAGACTACTACCCTTAATCACGATGTGTTCGTTCTTAAGTGCTCTTTCAAGGAATTGACCTGCAATATGTGCACTTTGTGTCTTATGGACCTCAGCATTCACAATCTTGCGACTGTAAAGGTCCATCATGGCGTAAAGATAGTGGTACTCACCATCAATCTTTGAGTAGAGATATGTAATATCCCATACCCAAACTTGATTAGGTGCAGTTGCAACTAGTGCTCGTTTATTAACGTTATGCATTTTGCCAGCGCCAGTGCGTCTGTCTTTGTTCATATTAAGTTCACGTAAAAGTCTATATACAGTATTACGATGGCCTAGATAGAATCCCTTAAAATCACCGACAACATCACGTCCATCAAGGCATGATGAGATAAGCTCGTCTACGGTTAAATCTGGATTTAACAATAAACACTCAGTTACCTTAGCCTTATGAGCATCATCGTACTTTTTAAGGTTATCGTGAACTGCGTATTTACGCTTATCCTCAGGTGATTTAAGCCATCCGTAATAGGTTGCCTTATCAATACCATTAATTTCGCAGTAATCGGCTACATTTAAGGTTATGTAGCGGTACTTAGGATTGATACCAGGTATTTCCTCAGTTACATCGATGGATTGTTGCAACAGGTTCTGTATGTGATTAACTAGTTTGGCTCTCTCTTCTTCGGTTGTTAATCTTCCTCGTTGTTGTTTTCCGAGAAGAGTTTCTGAAAATTTCTGAGGGTTATAACCTTTGCAGCATAAGTGGCAAGTACTTTGTCTTTCTTATCAAGCTCTCGTGCTTGCTTGTTGTTCTCACGCTTAAGTTGGGTAACTTCCTTCTTAAGGGCTTTAAGCTCTTTAGCTTGTGCCTTAGGATCATCAGCAGGAGGCTCACCAAGTTTCTCCTTGATTTCAACATCCCATCTTAAGAGGTCTGCTTCATACAAGCCATGCTGACGGCAGTAAGCACCACGATCTTCTGGTGAAAGACCGCTAGTTTCAGTAATAATCTTGTACTTTTGGATGAAGCTTAACTCATTAGCTTCAATACCGATTTTATCGTTAACTTCGTTGATTGCCATACCTAGTTCATCACCTACAATATCTTTGAATAGACTGTACCAATTATATACGGTTGTGAATGGGATATTGTGTGTTTTAGCGTGAGACTTGATAACTGATGTTGGAGTAGCATCTGGATTGGCTTTGCGTTCTTTTATGATCGCTGCCACTATGTTCTTTTTAATATCTAGAGTATACTTAGGTTCCATGAATCTTTAGTCGCATGTTCTTAATCTTCAACAATTGAAGATCTTCTGTCGCAACTATTATGAGACAGAGGGATAGCCTTTTCTGCCATTAGTTTGCTCAGATAGATTTAAAGCTCGAGAGCCATAGTGAGTCTTTTGTAAATGGCGTTGTAAGGTAGAGCGTGATATCAGCCCCTTTAACTCTGGATTTTCACTCTCTAAGGCTTTAATGATGTTTTTAACGCTGATTTTTCTATCAGCAAGTCTCATTTCTTGAGCTTTCTTAAGGCAATCGTCAAAACTTGGAATAAGTCTACTTACACCAGTTGAGCCCTTATATTTAGGATTTAATGCGGTGATGTGATTGTCTTTGGTATAAGCTTGGTACCATCTTTTTACTGTTCTAACGTTGACACCTGCCTCCTTAGCTAACTGTTTAGCCAAAGTTGGTGTGAATCCTGTAAAAACTAATTTGCTAATCACGGAGAATCTGTAATCAGCATCCTTGTATTTCTTCATATGATCTGCCATCTGCACCTCCGTCGTTATCAGATGGCAACAGTTTCTTATAAAACCGCCTTGGTGACATTAAAAGCTGTGTTGATAAATTAGGGCCAAATTCACAGAGCAATTTGGACAATAGAGAGGAAAAAGGAGCATCTTCAGTGATGGTGTTTTTGATATAAGACTCTCGGTAACGGCTTAACATCTCATTAGCAGGAAGGAGGTAATTATTGAGTCTTGCTGCTATACCGTGGTGCATTACTGCGCTTAGATTAGCTTTAATGTTATGGTATATTTCAAAAAGTCTCTTACCCACAGGAGTCTCTTGAATAAAAGTCTTAATTAAATCAGACCATGTGTACTTACCATACTTTAAATGCATCTTAGATTTAAAGTCGGTATCATCAGGGATTTGTTGATACCTTACTAAGTCATTAACTAAATCTGCTTTATAAGGTTCATAAGGCACTAACTCTCTAGGAAAGCAGCAATGAGTTACCTTAACTTTATTACCTCTAGTCTTTTTACAAAGGCAGTTGTCATTAGTGCACTGAATTCTAGGTAGGCAGTAAATCTCGTACTTATCTGTTTTGTAATTGTATACACGCTTAAAGCTGTAGCCAAAGCGCACACAATGAGATCCACAGTGAGGACAAGTTGGATTTTTTATTATGAGTTTTACTACAAGGATTTCTGTATCAGGCTGCACCTTTAGCCTTTTAGGTATCTTCATAGCTAAGTCTTTAGCTAGTACCTCTTTGATCCTGTAGTAGGATTCTGCTAAAATATGCATGCTTTATTGCAGAAGGCGTAGCTTTAGAGGTCGAAATTCTAAGGGGCTACGCCTTTCTAATATCCTTTCTACAAAAATTTCCTGCAAATTATACAAAAAAGCCTAAGAAAAGCCATATTTATCTGATTTTGCCTCGTTTTTAGGCAGTAAAAAGATCTTAGAATTGAAATTTATGGATTTTGGACAAACTGAATGGTCTTTAGGTAGTGTATAAAGGTAGGAAAATGGACAAACCTAGAAAGCAGATCTAGGACAAATTAAATGAGCTGTAACAACGAATTAATCAAATTGCACACAAATTTTTACAAGCCTTGATGGGCCTTAAATTAATATTTACCGTATCGTTACGGTAAACTGTACAAAATTGTGATCAAGTTAACAAGTGATTTTGGAGAATATTAGCAATATTAAGTAGTTAGGATTTTTACAAAGAATTTACAATTGGCTATATATCAAGGATTTTATTTAATATAGAGTAAGTACAAGTTTAATTTTGTGTATAAAATTGAAAATAAAATATCAAGAATTAGAATTTGTTATAGATCACATAAATTACTAAAAAAGTCAAAAAAGTACATAAAAAGGTCAAATAACTATTGATGAAATACCCTTTGAATATTTACAATTTACGTAACCTCAATAAGGTAATGATAGTCAGACGGTTGACAAAAGTTTATAAGTTACAAAAACAAGACTTAAATCAGACGTTACTATCGAACTCTTTTCAAAGGAATTTACTTCTTTTGATCAGATGAACATAAGTGAAATTCATATTATTATGGGATTTAAATAATGAAGAAAACAATTTTAGCTACAGCTGTTGCAGCTGCTACCTTAGCATGCTCTTTCTCTGCAAATGCAGCAATCGCAAAAGACCAACTAACCATTTGGGTTAACGGTGATAAGGGCTACAACGGTATTGCTAAAGTAGGTGAGAAGTTCACCGCTGACACCGGTATCAAGGTTACAGTTGCTCACCCTGATCAGGTAGAAGTTAAGTTCCAACAGACCGCTGCAACTCAGAACGGTCCTGATATCATCATGTGGGCACACGACCGTTTCGGTGAGTGGGCTGCTGCAGGTTTATTAGCTCCTGTAACTCCTTCAGATGAAGAGAAGGCAAAGTTTGCTAAAGTTGGTTGGGATGCAATGACCATCAACGGCAAGATCATGGGTTACCCAGTAGCTATCGAGGCTGTATCTCTAATTTGTAACAACAAGCTAGTTAAGCAGGCTCCAGAGTCATTTGAAGACTTAGTAAAACTAGGCGATACCTTAAAGAAAGACGGTATTAAGCCAATCATTTGGGCTTACACCACTCCATACTTCTCATACCCTCTAGTAGCTGCTCAGGGCGGTTACGCATTCAAGAAAGTTGATGGCGGTTATGATGTTAAGGATACCGGTGTTAACAACGCTGGTGCAAAGGCTGGTTTACAGTTCATCTCTGACTTAATCACCAAGGGCTACATGGAGAAGGGTGCTGACTACGGTGTTATGGAAGCTCAGTTCACCAAGGGTCAAGCTGCATGTATCATCAACGGACCATGGGGCTGGCCTAACTACGACCAAGCTAAGGTTGACTTCTCAGTTTACAAGCTACCTAAGTTAGGTGGTCAGCCAGCTAAGGCATTCGTAGGTGTTACCGGTATGGCTTTAAATGCTGCTTCTCCTAACAAAGAATTAGCACAAGAGTTCTTAGAGAACTACTTATTAACCGACGAAGGCTTAGATGCTGTTAACAACGACAAGGCTTTAGGTGTAGCTGCTCTAAACAGCTTCCAGGCTAAGTTAGACAAAGATCCACGTATCTCTGCAACTAAGTTAAACGCTGTAAACGGCGAGCCAATGCCTTCAGTACCTGAGATGAACAAGTTCTGGTCATCATTCGAGACCGCTTTAAAGAATATCACTTCAGGCCGTCAGGGTGTTGATGAAGCTGCTGATACTGCTGCAAAGCGTATTCTAAGCGAATAATCCTTTCCACTCTAAACTCTAGGGGAAACCCTAGAGTTTTTCTTTTTTTTAATTTTGGCAAATTAGGAATTGGACATGGAACTGTCAGAAAACCATAATTTGAAACTGCGTACTGCTTTCTTCGTAAAGTGGGCCGTGGTTGCGGTTATAGTGTTAGTTAACCTCTATGCCGACGTTTGCATGTATCTAAATGGCGATATTGCATATCCTCTTTTAGATCTTGTATTAGTTGGTGCTGGTGTTTACATTTTCGTTAATAAGAAGATGTATGCTCAGCGTTACGCTTTCCCAAGCGTAGCAGGTATGACTGCATTTATTATTTTCCCTCTAATCTACACTGTGTGGATTTCATTCACTAACTACTCAGGCTCTCACGTGATGACAGTAGCAGCAGCTTCTGACTATCACATGCAGAAGACTTACAAGTCAGAAGGTGGTGATTATTCATATAAGATCTTCGAGTTATTAGATGGCAAATACGACCTTGTTTTACAACAAGGCGATGTTGTTTATAAGAATGCTGATCCTCTAGACTTAAATGGTTCAAAACTAAAAGAAGATGCAAATTTAGGTAAACTTACCGATCTTCCTTTAGTAGCATCAGATGCAACATCAGGTACTGCTGTTCCTCTAAAGAAGCTAATGAGCTTTAGAACAGTTTTAAAGAGCTTAGTACTTCATGTTCCTGATTCATCAGTTAAGTTATCAATGTCAGGCTTACGCTCATTCTCAGCTCAAGCAGATAAATTTAAGCGTTTAGAAAAAGGTGTTACCTTAGATAATGGTTACACTGTAGCTGTTGACTATGCTTTATGGGATAATGAGACTCACAAATTATTCTTACCTAATATGGATACTGGTTTCTACCAGTACGCTGACGACAAGGGCAATCTTTCAGGTGAAGAATTTGCTCCTGGCTTTAAGGTAAGCATTGGTCTTAAGAACTACATCAAGTTCTTATCTAACGAATCAATCCGTATGCCTTTCTTACAGATTTTCGTATGGACCGTTTGCTTCTCAGCAATTACCGTATTTGGTACTTTAGCAATCGGCTTAGTATTAGCATGTTTAGTACAGTGGGAGTTCTTACGCTTTAAAGGTATTTACCGCGTATTCTTAATTCTTCCTTACGCTGTACCATCATTCATTTCTATCTTGGTGTTCAAAGGTTTGTTCAACCAGAACTTCGGTGAATTGAATGTATTCTTAAATGCTGTAATGGGACCTATTTACTCACTATTTGGTGCAGAGTGGACATCAATTGATTGGTTTACCGATCCTTGGGCAGCTCGTGCAATGATCTTAATGGTTAATGCATGGTTAGGTTATCCTTACATGATGATCCTATGTATGGGTCTTCTAAAGGCTATCCCTGATGATCTATATGAGGCAACTTCAATTGAAGGTGCAACTCCTTGGATCAACTTAAGACATATTACATTACCACTTTTAATCAAACCATTAGCCCCATTGTTAATTGCATCATTCGCATTTAACTTCAACAACTTCGTGCTAATTCAGTTATTAACTAACGGTGGTCCTGACATGATTAACGCAACTCAGGCACCAGCTGGTTACACTGACTTATTAGTAAGCTTTACCTACCGTATCGCATTCGAAGGTGGTAAGGGTAACGATTATGGTCTAGCAGCTGCAGTTGCTACTATGATCTTCATTATGGTTGGTCTATTAAGCTTAGTACAGCTACGCTTAACTAAGAACACAACTCAAGGCTAAGGAGAAGATTAAAAAATGGCTATTGTACAACCAAAATCTTTAGTCTACAGACAGGCTGCGGCCCACGTTTTCCTATTGGCATTCTTATGCATCATCATGTTCCCATTACTCATGATTGTTGCAATTTCATTCCGCCAAGGTAACTTCTCTGTAGGTGATGTGATCCCTAAGTTCTCAACTTCTACATTAGATCACTGGAGATTAGCTCTAGGTTTTGATGTTAGAAAGTTAACTAAGGTATCAGGCGCTGTAGTTAACATTGCTAACGTTGATGGCAAGACCCAATTCTACGTAACCTCAAAAGAGGATGCTGGCTTTGCAAACTTTGTAACTGACCCATTCTCTGTAAAGGATGCATCTCAAGCAACCACTGATGAGCCTTTAATTGTAGAGGCAAATCCAGGTGAGGCTGATGAGAGCGTAGTATTTGAAGATGCATCTAAGTCACTTGAAGCATGCAAAGATGTTGCTGAGAAATTAGCTATCTCTTTAGCATCAGGTGATGAGGCAACCCGCTACTTTATCGATAAGAACGATAAAGAAGGTTCAAGCTACGGTGTTTACAAGGAGAGTATTATTCCTCCTCCATTCCCAGTATTACTATGGCTTTGGAACTCAATTAAGGTTGCATTTATTACTGCATTCTTAATCATCTGCTTATCAACAACTTCAGCATACTGCTTTGCTCGTATGAAGTTCAAAGGTAAGACAGTATTACTAAACGGTATGTTAATTTTCCAAATGTTCCCAGCAGTGCTAGCCTTAGTTGCTATCTATGCATTGTTCGATAAGATTGGTGATTACATCCCTTGGTTAGGTCTAAACACCCACGGTGGTTTGATCCTATCTTACATGGGCGGTATTGCACTACACATTTGGACTATTAAGGGTTACTTTGAGACCATCGATGCATCTCTAGAAGAGGCTGCTGCAATTGATGGTGCAACTCCATGGCAGGCATTCAGACTGATTCTATTACCTCTATCAGTACCTATTCTTGCTGTAGTATTCATTCTTGCTTTCATTAGTACTATTACCGAGGTTCCAGTAGCTTCAGTTCTATTACTTGACATGAATGAGCTAACCCTAGCTGTAGGTTCACAACAGTACTTATACCCACAAAACTACTTATGGGGCGATTTCGCAGCTGCTGCTGTTCTATCAGGTCTTCCAATCACCATCGTGTTCTTATTAGCACAGCGTTGGTTAGTAGGTGGCCTAACAGCTGGTGGTGTTAAGGGCTAATTGGTAACAGATTTTAAGAATTTAAGAGAGTAATTATGGCAGACGTATTATTAAGTAAAGTAAGAAAGAACTACAATCCTGCAATTTTAAAGGATACTTTACGTAACATTAACTTAGACATTAAAGACGGTGATTTCATTGTGTTCGTTGGCCCATCAGGCTGCGGTAAGTCAACCCTTCTACGTATGGTAGCAGGCTTAGAGGACATTACCTCTGGTGACCTAATGATCGATGGCAAGCGTGTTAACGACGTTCCTCCTTCACAGCGTAACATCGGTATGGTGTTCCAGTCATACGCACTATACCCACACATGACTGTTTATGAGAACATGGCTTTCGGTCTAAAGCTAAAGCACATGAACAAGCAAGAGATCCACGAGCGTGTAATCAAGGCTGCTGACATTCTAGGTCTAGAGGCTTTCTTAGAGCGTAAGCCAAAGGCTCTATCTGGTGGTCAGCGTCAGCGTGTTGCAATCGGTCGTTGTATCGTTCAACAGCCTTCAGTATTCTTATTTGATGAGCCTTTATCAAACCTAGATGCTGCTTTACGTGTAAAGATGCGTATTGAGATTGCTAAGTTACAGCGTGAATTACAAGCTACTATGATTTACGTTACCCACGACCAGGTTGAGGCTATGACTCTAGCTGATAAGATCTGCGTTCTAAGCCCATTAAAGCAGAATGCAGAGTCAAATCTTGAGCAGTTCGGTAGCCCACTAGAACTATACAACCACCCAGGTAACCTATTCGTAGCAGGCTTTATCGGTTCTCCTAAGATGAACTTCTTAAAGGCTGAGATCACTGCTATTGCTGAGAAGCAAACCACTGTTAAGTTATCAACTGGCGAAGTTATCGTAGCTGATGTTGATGCTAACAATGCACAAGTTGGTGATAAGGTAACTCTAGGCGTTCGTCCTGAGCACTTAGTAAAGGCTGACTCAGAGAAGGCAACTGGCGGTTGCGTAAAGGGTAAGGTTGAGGTAACCGAGAACCTAGGTGCAGAATTCTTCATGTACATGCACTCAGATGCATCAGAAGTTGGTTCTGATTTCACCGTTAAGTCAGATGCAGTAATCGAAGTTGTTGCAGGCGACGATTACACCGTAGGTATTCCATCTTCAGCATGTCACTTATTCAATGCTGATGGTAAATCATTCCCTCGTACCGCTGTGTACAAGAGAAGCTGATGACAGCAGTCTAATCTGTCTATTTGCCAATATGTAGGGGAGCCGCAAGGCTCCCTGCTTGTTTCTAATCCCTGCCTAAATAAACGAACTCTATATCAACCTAATAGTGCAGCTATAATAAAAAAGGCTTCAACATCTTGCGACATCAAAGCCTTTTTTGGAATTGCTTGTATTAGTTAAGCCATAATATCGATATTAGCGCCCTTAGCACCTTCTACGACAGGCTGTACTTTAGGAGCAGGAGCATTTGCTTGAGCTTGTGCTTGAGTTTGCTCTACATTCTTTACAGCGCCTTCTAATAAAGCAAGACCGATTTTACCCTGTGAGTCATTTTGACGCTTTAGCATAGCAACATTCATTGATTCCATGCCAAAGTTAGCATTTACACTACTCATAAAAGGTACCTCCTAAGTTTATTATCGGCAATTGAAGTGGGTAAATTCAATTTCTTTTTAGGATATTTGCGAGTTTGTCGAGTAAATTTTTA
>Ga0256872_10000595_pt1 | contig 10549 bp, 8 predicted proteins | sample RumenRJG_08RNA_FD_186119 | JGI IMG/M metagenome (GOLD analysis project Ga0256872, IMG submission 186119) | Metatranscriptome of bovine rumen microbial communities from Lethbridge, Alberta, Canada - Rumen RJG_08 (Metagenome Metatranscriptome) | ecosystem: Host-associated > Mammals > Digestive...
ATTGATGGTCAAAAAAAGTTTTATCAGTGCAGAGATAATACTCAAAAGAACAAATATAAGGATAATATTTTTGTCACTCGAATTTATCGAACGCATACATTCTCCCTGTTTCAACTGTTCGAAGAAAAATTCCAGACGCCAGCGCAGGCGATACCCCATAAACAACTTTTCTATGTTCAGAGTCTTCCTCTTGATATTGGTTCTGAGATAGATATATTTATCAGAATCAACATCACAGGAACTTGTAGCTTGAGATACATCTGCCGAATTTCTTGTACTGTTCTGATTAGGGTTGAGTCTCCTGCAAATTCTGAATTCATCACCTTTAGAGTTTGTAAGAATGACATCCAGAAATTTTTCTTTACAGTTTTTGTTGATGTCACCGTACTGCATACCCTTATATTCCTCAAGTTCATTACCGTCTTCACCGTAGGCAGCAATGATAGTCCCTGTAGTCATATTTTTCTTGCCTTTTATTATGAACGGAATCTCTGACTGGATTAAATCATGCTCAAGTTTTTCGCTGACATACCCGCGGTCTGCAATCAATGCTTTGCCTTTCAAACTTTCAATTGAGACATGCTTGCGTTCATCCTCTACGGCTTCCGTTATGTCTATGTACTCAAACTGTTGTCTTACGAACGAGAACATTGCATGGATTTTTATCGCAGGTGCTGCCGATTCTCCTGTATTCTTATTGCGTCCGGCACCTTTGTTTGGAAACTTTCCTGCAGCTCCCTTTCGCAATGTAATAACGCTTCCGTCAATCAGGTTTATGTCTTCTACATTCAGAATTTTTAACAGTTTCTGCTCTTCTGAACTTACCAGCTTTTTAGCATTCTTCTTAAATTTTTTGTTTACCGAATACATTGCCTGATTTGCGATGATAGCCGCATACTCAGTTGAATCATCAACTGCTAAACGCTTGTGAAATCCTTTGTTACTGATATTCTTTTTATCATCGTCAAAATCGTTGTACCGCTCCCGAAAATTTTCCAGGTGATATGACTGCTCATGCAACGGGCTTGCTCCAATCATTGAAACAGCACTACGAATAAATCGAGAAAATGTAAAAGAACCACGCTGTCTCTTAAGTGCGTTACTCTCACGAGCTATTTCGTCCAATTCAGAAGTATCGTTCTTTCCTCCAACAAGAATACTTACAATATTTGTAATTTTTGTTGTGACAAAATTTCCTGTTAATGATAATATCGTAGTCATGGCGGTAGTCCTTTTTAGTTGTTGTTTTTTATAATAAAAGAATTCCGCCATTTCGTCTATTCTCTAAAAAAAATTTAGAATTTTATCGTACATTAAATCGCCAATATAACATAAAAATCAATTCCACATACGCGGAAAGGTTTTACACCTCAAAAAATTTTTTTGTTTCACCCTAAAAAATTTTTTTATATAGCTAAACCCTTATTACACTTAAGTTCTTTAATTACATCACAAAAATATAATGTTTTTATACCCTGCTGACTTAAAATTCTTAAGATCGGGAGCATGTTTTTCTATATAATGTCTTCCCTCACCTTTCAAATTTTTTTCTTTTGAAGAATTTTCTATAGGAAGTAACACCAGAGGAATTCCTTCAAAATCTATTTTCTGTCTCTCAGTATTGCATGTAAGAAAAGAATACCCTATCTCATTCCTATGTGCATAAGAAATAGTAGCAGAACCATCACCTACCATATCCAAAATTCTTTTCCACAAATACTCTCTTACTCTTGAATTGAAATTTCCCACATATACGCCTGTTGCAATTTCTTGCATCCATCTTGTCAAATCACCTCTAAGAGAATTAGGAACATTTGTTAGGGTAATTACCGTAAACGGCATCTTAATTATGCCTCTTTTATACTATAATTTATGCCATATTTAATATTTTCTTCTTTGTTATCCCATAATCTTAAGGATTCCACTTCTATCTTCTCGTTTTCACTGACACCCATTAACTCTTGTAAATCTCGAACAATTCTTGAAAAGATTTTTCCATCTACAAAAGAGTCTCGCACTTTCTGCCTCGTTATTCTGCCGATATTTTCACTTGTTTCATGTTCAGATGCGATTTGAAAAGCAATAGGAATAGTCAGTTCAGCTTTATAAAGATCAGCAACGTCATAAACAAAAGAGAGATCATGACCGACATGTACAAATCCTAGTCCCGGAACCAAACCAACTGCAACTATGGCACTGTAAACCACACCATACAAAGCAACATTTGCTGCCGATAATGATTGATTAATAGTATCACCTCCTTCATAATTGCTAGGATCATAAACTCTCCCATCCCACTTAACCCCGTATTCTTGAGACATCTTTCTATATAATTTTCTAATACGAGCTCCTTCCTTAGCACGAAGTTGTTGCAACGTTAATGAAGCTACATCTTCATTTGGAAATCTCATCTGATACATTTTTCTAGCAATCTGCAGCTTAGTACGAACATTGCTAACAAGTTTTGCTTGAATTTCCATTAATTTAGTTGTGTGCGATAAACTTCTCCCGTGTGCATAATGTCTTATACCGTATTCACCAACCCAGGCTATACTAGTTCCTGAATCACCCATAAGTTCAACTGCACGATGGGTAATACTAGTTCCAGGTCCTAATAGCAAAATTCCTATCATCGTCACAGGAATTCTGACTACTCCTCTACTTTCAGCAACAGTAACAGCGCCATCGATACAATTTATTTTTGAATGCTCTACATATATAAAGGTAACCCTGTCAGATATTCTTGGAACCTCAGAAATTTTTGTTTTTTGATATGTCATAACCAGCCAGTCAATATATCATACCAAAGGTATCACAGTCATAAGACCAAAACCATACGCCTTTTTTTTACCAATTCCTTCTGTCAAAGATTGATAAAACACTTTTTTATCAGTTACTTTCAATATTCCTTCGTAAGTAACCTTGCTTAGCATGATTTTGTTACTTCCTTGTTTCCTTAGAGGAACCCAACTTCTTTCAACAATATGGGTCTCGTCTTGAACTAATTCAAAACCTAGCTTTTCAGCTCTTTGTTCTAAAAATTTCATTTGTTGCCCAATTGTTATTTCAGGAACTACTCTGCCTCGTTTTCCGCTCTCTTGAGGGAGAGATCTTACAGGATTCAACGTAACTCTATATCTATAAAAACTATTCTCCTCAATGGAATTAAGAAACTTATCGTACAGTTTGGTCTGCGCAGTCCCTGAAACACCATATTTTTCAAACAGTTCTAAATCAGGCTCTGTATCACTCACAAGTAGCAAATATTTCACTCCATGGAGAACATCAATCCTCCACAGTTTTCTACTTCTAACATTATTCTGTATTTCAAGAGGAAAACTATTCTCTACCCAATTGTGATATGCTCCCAGATGAGTCAAATCTTTTATTTTTATTCGATTTTTACTATCAATTTCCACTCGAGACAAAAACATATCAAACCTCTCCAACAGAATCAAATGCGTCATGATCTTGATTTTTTTCTAGGACTATAGGCAAACAAAATTCAGCGCGCGGATTAAATTTACGCCCTCTTTGTTGAGAAAAAGAAAGTGCAACATCATTTCTTATTTCTACTTTTTCACTCTTCAACAGTGTTTCATCAGCATATATTCTTAATCTAGCCGAATTTTTTTTCTTATACCATGGTGATGCCTGCCATGGATATTCTTTTAGGATTGTAACTGCATCTGAATCAAAGACTCCTAAAAATAATTCAGCAGTGGGAGGAAGCGATCTTCTCCCTAAATACAAAGAATAGTACGGAAACATCACTGCTGTTTTTACATCATCTATCAACTTTTCATCATCGCAACTTAACGCAACAATAAAAACAGCATCTTGCAGATAATATCGTGTAGTAACATAAGTTCTCTCGAACGTTCCGTTTTCTTTATATTTTTTAGCTGTATGATAATCTCTGAGCAGTTCTCCTGTTTGGTCAATTCGAACAGCGTAACTTAAACAATTTAATCGCGCTAAATTTTCATCATCATCCCGACTATAACCCAATCCAGCTGCAATCATACCAATAACACCACTCTTAGATGGATGAGCATCAGTATTCCTAATTTCAAAATGAGAATTAGTTCCCCAAGATTGCAGTGGACCAGAAAACTTTAATAAAATCGTTTTCACATTAGTACCACCCTATATTGCACTATATATTCTTTTCGAGTAATTGTACAAATTCATCCAATAAATCTAGTATATTATCCTTCTCAGTAGCCCATTCTGGTTTCTTGATATTCTCATCAACCACATACAAAGAACATAGTGGAGCTAGTACAAATTTTTCTGTCTTTTTTACTTCAGCAAAAAGCCTTTCAATTGATGGCGTGCTGTTACCACACGGATTATCAATATGAGATTTCACAGGATTTTCAAACGCAGTTACCAAATTTACAGGTCTGTCCTTGCGAATATTTACCATCAACATATGAGGAAGAGTCTGATTCGCAAAAGTATTTGATTTTCCTGTAGGCATGGAGTTGGCAAAAGCTTGGATAAACAAACAGGCAGCAGCGATTGCTTTTTCTTTACTTCCGAGTTGTTTTACCAATTCATGCAATGCAATATTTGCATATCTATATAGTGTTGAGGAATTATATTGTACAGTTCCAAGCATTCCTGCACCCGCATTATTTTCTGGTGCCAAATCATCCAATGCAGTATAAAAATCAAACTCGGTTTGAACCGCATGAGTTGAAATAGCATGTGCAACCTGCACCGAAGCATCTTCGTTCAAAGAAGGATCATCAGCAACCATTCGTCCGAACATTGCAATGTCTACAGCTGGATTTTTTTGCAAAATAGCTTTTATCTCTTCTTTATCCGAAACGTTCTTTAAAGCAGCCTCTGCTAATAATTCAGCTTGTTTCTTTCCTAGAAAAAAAAGAGCCTTTGCTTTTTTATCTTTAGTTTTTATGCCAGCGCAATTAAAAATTTTCTCCGCCCGCTCCATAGCATCATTTTCTGTAAGTGAAGAATCTTTATTCATCATTATGTCACTTACATATTTAATAACATTTAAACTTCTAATACCTAAATCTTCTGGAGCTTCTCTAATAAAATACTGTCTAATAGCCCTTTTCCAGGACTGAGAACTCACTCTAGCTCTTCTTACTCCACCATATATAGCATTTTTAGGGTTACCAGCATCGTCTCTATTAATATTTGATGGTGGCAGAGTCTGAATTGCATGAATATCAATATATAATCTTTCTTTATCCATTTTATTGTCTCCCGTTTTATATGGATTTATTCTATTTAACAAATGCTACAAATCTTCATTCTTACCTGCATAATGGTAATAATCTTTAGCCCACGATAAACATATGTTTCTTTCTTTTCCATTCTGATACCAAAACAAATCTTCTGATAGTTTTATAAAATTTACAGAAAAAGATTCTTTGGACTTTGCGAGTCTGAATATCTGTCTTAAATGATATGCAAACTCATCAAAAGTTGTTGCTGTAAGCATTGTGTTAAATCGTCTATCCAAAGCTACAGAATCTTGTTCTTTAATTTGTTGAAGCGAGCTTCCGAAATTTTTATTTTTATCGTTACTCACCAAAACTTTATTTAACCCTTGCTGACCAATGGCATACAATTGCAAAGTTATAAATATAGATTTCTCTTCACAACTCAACGGCCCATTTCCTAAAAATTTCGGAGGAATGAAAGGAAAAATTATAGACCAAACATCGGTAGCCTCCTCGAAGTTTTTTCCTATGGAATTCCTAATCTTTGCCAAGTAAGCAGCTCGATTGTTTTTCTCTTGTGGGCTATTTAAAAAATCTAAAATTTCGAACATTATATTGGAAATAGGAAGTTTTCTTTCTTCAGAAGTCATGAAACATCTCCTTGTCTATTAATTTTTTTATTTAACATACCAACAAACTGCCAATATTTTGTAGCTATATTCTCTGTTCTTCCATCCCTTTCCACCCCAACTAAATCTCGAGCGATACTGTTTTCAAACAATTCCTCACCTTTCATCAAAACTATTTTTCTTAAATTTAAGAACCATTCCTTTATTTTGTTATCTTTGGAATCACCAAATTCAATAGATGAAAGCCATTCCTTAAAGTAAGGATCAATAAAGGAATACATTTTTCCTGTTTCTATTTTTATGAAATTATCAGCATCGTTCTGGCACATATTCCGAATTTCACATATTCCCCTAAGGAAACATCTAAAAATAACTGATATAACTTCTTTTGTAGTTTCAACTGCATCATTAATGTTTACAATCCAACCACCAAGTTCAGTATCGTTTAGAACTAGTGAATTAATTCGCAAGCTGTCTACAATTTCATTAATAGGCAACCATGATGTTGCATTGCTATCATCTTGCATGCTGATCCCAACAATATCAAGGTATCTTCTTCCCTTTGATTCAGTAAGCCATTGATATTGCTCTAATATTCCAGGTTGACGCTGCTTAACATTCCCTTTCGAGGAAGTTTTCATAGTGATAATACCGAAATTTCTCCATAAAGATTGCTCAGGACTATGCTTCTTTGGTGTATAACTATTTTTATAATCTCCACTTTCATTCCATTTCCAAAGGGTCATTGGTTCTATAGACCTTTCGGTATGTTCAACTTCAGGAAGCTTAACAACATGTATTTCGACTAGATCTGTAGTTTCTAGCAAAGGGTCAATATATATAGCTCTACTCCAATTGGTATAAAGTTCCGCTAAATTGTCTATGAAACATTCTTGACGGAGTCGATTAACCACCTCTTCCCCATTCAACTCCCAGCAAGGTCTTTGACATCTACCGATAAAATCACGATTTCCTGTAGGTGACTCAGGTATATAATTCATTACGATTGTTTCATAGACACTCTTTCCCAAAATGTATATACCACCTAAATCAAACAACCATCCTTTAGAAGATCTCTGATTTTTTAAAGTAATTGAAACTTTATCAGCTAATCCAGAATATCCCTGAAACGTAATTAACCATCTTGCCAATTCAGCCTCAGTCATAGCGTCCTTAATGGTTCTCTTTTCATTTCCTACCATTTTTAATTTATTTGCAATGGGGGAAAATAAGGCTATTTTATTTTCACTTTCAGAAATTGTACGGTTAATATTTTTCCCATAGATAGTTGTTGGCTTACCGTTTTTAGAGGTCATTCCCATAATTAAATTCATCTCATTTTTATTCACTTGGTAAAATGGATGTTCTTCATCAAACAGATAAAATCTATCTCTCCATTTTTCAAGATAATTAAAAAGGACATCAGGAAATCGTCCGTTAGAATAGAGTTTATTCCAACATTCTTTAGTTGCTTTACAATAATCATCGAGATCATCTTCATCAACAGATACCATTTGTCGAAATCTTTCATCAATTTCAACTCCAGGCAACTCGTAACCATTGTAATCAAATCTAGAAAAAACTGTCTGAACAACGGATAAAAGAAAACGCAATATTGCAAAATTTTGTGTTTCCATTTCACCTGCCATTGCCCAAAAGCCGTTGGATTCCTTAAAAAAATCCATCATGGAGACTTCTTTTTTTTCTCCAGTCTTCACAAAAACTGAAATCCATGGTTCATCTAATAAATTAAACCTCCCCATAATTTATTTCCTCTCGTAATCCAAATTCACTATCATACTTTAACTGAATACCATTTATTACAAAGCGACCATTTTCATCAAAGATAATTCCTAAAGATCCTTTTAACCATGATTGCTCTTGCCACTCTCGAAGATTAGTTGAATTATACTTTTCCAAATCCTCTATGATTTTTGAAACACCTCCTTTAACACTAACAAAATACGGTAGTCTAATAGTTTGTTTTGCTACTTCCTTTGCAATTCGAGGCTCATTGATTTGCTTTGAAACATCTATATTATTTTCAAACGTTCCATAACCATCACCAACTTTTTTCACTGCAATAACCTCTACTGTTTCCTTGATGTCCCTAACCTGAGCAATTTCCAATTCCTCACTGTCACAATTATTAGAATTATTCAACCATCCAATAAGATCAGTTCTTTCGCTCCCTATCGGAATTGGTGATTGAACAAGATATGTCTTTGCCTTAGATCCTTTTTTATCATTTTCAGCATAATTCTTATTCCTACTCTCTTGATAGGTACGCAAAAGTTCCCCCGACAATTCAAGTTCACAGGTGTCATAGACTTTATTGATCAGATGAGGAATATCTGAAGGAATTCGAATAGTTTCAGGAAGATAATATTGTGTTCTTATCAACAAATATTTGCCGTAAATCGTTTCCGAGCCAATATCGAAATTAAAATTTTCATCAAATCCCATAACATATACGATAGGCTCACTATGAGCATCTGGACGTTTCCTATTATGTCTTTGGAGTCTACCAATTCTTTGAAGCAATAAATCAATTGGACAAAGATCAGTAATCAAGACGTCAAAATCAATATCGAGTGATTGTTCAATCACCTGAGTGCCTATAATAATTTTTCTTTCAGGTCTTTTACCAAATTTTCCTACGGTGCATAGCAAACTCATTTCTTTTGTTATCCTATCGGTTGCAATAAATGCTGAATGCAATATTTCAACCACATCATTCCCAAAGAAATCTTTGCACCTTTTACCCAAATCTTGAGCTTTCTTGATCGTGTTTACGATAATACCAACAACTCCACCACGGTCTATCATTACGGATAATCTATTCAGCAGTTCTTCTTCATTGATACTCTTAATATGAATTAATTTATCTTCAATGTTATAAAAGCCTGTCTCAACTTTAACATTTAACCCATCAGTATAGGAAATTAGTGGATAACCATCACCAGACATTTCTTTAGGAAAGACAACATCTCTAATTTTTTTTACGCCCATACCCCTCAGATAAGAACTAATTAATTTCTTCCTAGTAGTTTGATACAAGGTCGCGGATGTTAGTATTACAGGTACACCATATGCCCCCATCCATTTAACAGCCTCATAAAGATATTGTTGCATGTATGCATCGTAGGCATGAACCTCATCAATTACTACAATTTTTTTACTAAAACCTAAATGTCTCAGTGCTAAATGATTTTGTTTTAGAGCACTTAGAAGAAAATTATCAACTGTACCAACAACAAAATCATCTAGTGCTGTTTTTTTTCTTCCAGAAAACCACTGATTAACAAATACGCTTCCATTTAATTTTTCATCAACGTTAATACTTTTTGGTGAAGCTTTATTAATCAAACTATTCATCTCTTCATTTAGAGCCGCCTTTCCATGACACAACCTTATTGATTGACTTATACCATACTCTTTAATAATATTTTTAAGCCAATCATGTACCCTATTAAACATTCCATTAGAAGTAGCCTGGGTTGGAAGGCCGAAAAATAAACCACTGCTACCAGTTTTGGCAGCCAAAATCTCTGAAGCCACAAGAGCAGCCTCAGTCTTCCCGAGCCCCATAGGAGCTTCTAAAATAATTATTCCTGGATTTTGAATTAGATTCAGAGTCTGATACACAATTTTTTGAAAGTCTCTTGGTTCAAATCCAAAACGACTAACAAAAATTTCTTCCATTGGCGGATACCGTGGTAACAGAAGGGGAAGATGTTCACCCCACAACTTTATTCCATCTTTAGACCTAGTATCACTGTCCGATATCGATTCAGAACCAATATTAATGAGTGGAAAATAATCGCTATTACTAGATATCCAATCAGCCATTATCGTTAGTCCAGAATAAAACACTTGGGCGGATTTGGATATAATTGGTAATTGTTCAACGCTATCAAAGCCACTATTTTCAAGTGCCCAATTAAAAATTTCTCGTTGAACCAATTTCCATCTTTCTATTGTTATTGTATCTTTATCACTCTGATAATAATTTATAGGATATGCTGCTTGCTCTTCTAAACTAAGTAGGCTATCTATGGGTTTACCATGATGTGCTCCAACAATAGATCCTATATCATCACGTAAGTTAAATTCTTTCTTTAACAAATACTCACCAGCTAAAGCATGATGTGTTTTTTGCGGGCTTATGAGTACCAAAGAGGAAATTCCTACAAATCCGGCATTCTCAAGGTTTTCAATAAGTTTTAAAGATAACTCGTCTTTATTATGAAATCTTTTCTGTGTTTGAAAGACAGGGGTTGCTTTTCCAATGTCATGAATAGCTCCAAGGAAAGCGGCAAGATTTGATGCGGATTCATAAGTAGCTGAACTTATAGATTTTATACAAAATTTTCTTTGACTGTCACTAAGCCAATTCTCCCATAACCACCTAGAAACATTCATTGTATCCAACAAATGTTGTTTCAAAGGAAGCCACAAGAGCTGACCTAAACGGTCTTCTTTTTTAGCCCATAATGACATGACCAATTTTTCATACGATCCCATCTTTCTAAAATTGTACCCTCAAATATTCATTTATCATGTAATCAACAAAATCAAACTACACAGTAATCAAATACCCCAAAAGATATCTCCGTAGAACCATTCTATAAAAAATTTCAAGATAAAATATACATAATAAATTTTATCATTTTAATTCATAATATCTATTTAATTACAAACATAATGCCTTAC
>Ga0256872_10000603_pt1 | contig 10506 bp, 8 predicted proteins | sample RumenRJG_08RNA_FD_186119 | JGI IMG/M metagenome (GOLD analysis project Ga0256872, IMG submission 186119) | Metatranscriptome of bovine rumen microbial communities from Lethbridge, Alberta, Canada - Rumen RJG_08 (Metagenome Metatranscriptome) | ecosystem: Host-associated > Mammals > Digestive...
CAGAAAGTTGATTTTCAATGGGGATAAGTTCTTTCCTGATTTCTGATAATTGCGCCTCAAATTTACGTTTCAAACGCTTAAATTCAGCATTTTGAAACTTACTTTCCTTTTCCAATTCAGGAGAATTTTTACCGTCAATTTTTAAGGAATCGCGTTTTTGTTTTTCCTGTTTCATAAAAAGGCGGTACGATTCTATTTCCTGAGATTGTTGTTCTTGAGTTTGAGAAATTAACTCCTTGAGTTTATGATATTTAGAAGAGCATTCCAATTGTGTAATACTTAAATTAACCTCGGAAATTTGCATTCGTCCGAACGTATACCCAAGGTCGTCGGTCAAATAGTCATAAATCGGGGGAACAAAAAAATCATAATTGTCTTTCCCGGAAATCTGCCCGGAAAAAGCCGCCAAAAAACCAATTTTCTTTTGTTGATTTTCAACGATTAAAACACCGAACATTTTGCCCGAAGAAATCTCCGGCAAAAAATCCTTAAAAAAATGTTCAATATACGCAACTACTAATTTTTGCGCTTTAATACACAGAGAATCAGGCTGATAATAAAACGGATTGTTAAAAACCGTTCTTAATTGTTCGGGTGAATTTTTTAATGGATGAAATCTCATTTTTTGTCCTGCTCGGTGTGAAAAAGTTCAACATTTATTTGCGGATAATTATTACGCAAAAATTCCGCCATCCTCTCTGCACAATAAACGCTTCTATGCTGACCACCCGTGCAACCAAAAAATACCGAAAGATTTTTAAAACCTCTTTCAATGTATTTTTTCACAGAAATTTCAACAATTTTTTGTGTTAAAGCAACAAATTCCGCCATTTCAGGCTCCTTTGAAAAAAATTCTATAACCTCCTTGTCCTTGCCGTTAAAATTCTTATATTTTTCATAACGTCCCGGATTATGAATAGCACGACAATCAAAAACGAAACCGCCGCCGTTGCCGCTCGCATCGTATGGAATACCTTTGCGGTAAGAAAAACTCTTGACAGAAACCGTCAAAACGCTTTTTTGAGAATCATAATTTTTCAAATTTTCGTTTTCTGTCAATGCCCTAAGACACTTTTCCAAATGCGGAATTTCAATGTCAAGTTTATGATTATCAAGCAGATATTCTAAATTTTTAAGAGCAGGTGGAATACTTGCCAAGAAATGCGTTTTTTGCTCCAAAAAGCCTCTGTATCCGTAACTTCCCATCGCTTGCATTATCCTGACATAAACAAACGCATAAAAATATTTTCTAAACTCCTGTTCGTTAAAATCAAGAACTTTTTTCAGTTCTGAAATATAAAAATCCAAAAGTTCCAATCTGATTTCAGGACTTAAAGCGGCCTTTCCGTCGTATAAAAGCGAAGCTACATCGTACTGCAACGCACCTTTGCGTCCGCCCTGAAAATCAATGAAATAAGGCTTTTTATCATCACCGATAATTATATTGCGCGACTGAAAATCCCTATACAAAAAAAACTCAGAAGGCGCCTTGCAAAGATAATCAGTCAAAGTCAGAAAATCGTTTTCCAACAACTGTTCGTCAAAAACGGTGTGAGTTGTTTTTAAGAAATAATACTTAAAATAATTCAAATCCCACATAATTGACTGAGAATCAAACGATTTACGGGGATAACATTTGTCAAAATCCAAAATTTCAATACCTTTGGTCTGAAACTTCGGTAAATTTCTTAAAACCTCTTTATAATATTCAACAGTCTGATTATCAGGATTTTTATCCGACAAACGATGTTTTTCCAAATAATCAAAAAGCGAAACGCCTTTTATGTAAGTTTGCAAATACGTCAAACCGTCATCCGAGATCGCCAAAACCTTAGGAACATTAAGCCCAGCCTTTGAAAAAGCATCAGAAAAGCTTATAAATGCTTGATTTTCTTTTAGTTCCTTTCCAATAGTTCCGATACATTCGATATTATCGGAGGTCATATAAAAATATTCACGGTTAGAACCCGAAAGCGGAAGTTTTTCAATTTTTTGAACCCCTTTGTTAAAATGCTTAACAAACAATGATTCAAGGTTTTCCGTATTTGCTATTTTCGCCATTTTTAGTTTAAATTTTTTCTAATGAAGAGTTTTTTACCCAACCCGTTCTGCCGTCAGAAATGCGGATTTCAATCCAATCTGCGGATTTGTCTTTGATTGAAACTTTCAGACCCTCATGCACTCTGAACAAATCCGTACCCGAATCGTCAGGCGAACTTTTTGCCGTTACGACTTGAGATATAATTATTGCCTCAGAGCTTTCGGAATTAACAGCCTCAGCATAAAATCCACCGCACAACGAAAGAATCGAAAACAGAGCGAAAATAAAACCGAAACTGAAAGAAAATTTTTTCATTTTCTGTTCAACGGCAAAAAAGTACAACAAAAACAATCCTAAACCAACAGCCAAAAACACAAGGCACAAAACAGCCCAAGTGTTAAGACTGATTTTCTTAACAAAAAAATTGAAAATTGCCGAAAAATTCGACTCCGGAACAGAATTTATTTTGTCTCTTAAATGCAAGTTTGCTAATTTTAAATTCGTTTTAGCGTCCTCAAAATCAGGGTCTTGCTTAATTGCACGCTCATAATTCAAGATTGCAAGCGGATAATTTTCGCTTTTGTAATAAGCGTTGCCGAGATTGTAATTGAGTTCGGCTGCGCAATAACCCTGTTCAATCAACTGCTCGTACAGCTGAGAGGCCAAAACGTAATCCTTGGCACAGAAAGACTCGTTCGCTTTTTTAAACAACGCCTCACTGTCCTGATTCTGCGCTTTTATGGCAGAGAAAATCAAGAGGCTGAAAACAATCAAAAAAATCTTTTTCATCATAGTTTTATTTTATTACCGTTTCGAGGTTTTCAATAGCCTCGGCAGCCAGTTTGTAAATGTTTTCAAGCGGATGAGACAGCGATTCGGGAGCATAATGCTCAAACTCGCAAGTATCAAGAACGCCGATAAATTTTTTAGCCGATTCCTCAGGAATACCTTTCAAAGCAAAAGTTTCAAAGACATTATCCCGTGTTAAATCAGCTGTCGGAATTGACAGTTTGTCAGAAAGATAGCCCCAAAGAGCTGACAAAATTTCAACATAAAATTCGTCCTTTTTGTTATCTTTCATAAATGCGGCAGCTTTTTTCAAACGCTTCTTAGAGGTTTTTCCGGCACGGCGGTTTTTAACACCGATAATGTCAGCATTATTTTTAATTTGCTGATACCTCAAAGCAATCACGCCCGCAAAAATTACCAACAACAAAATCACAAAAAGCCAAAATTCAAAAGAATTAAAAAACTTTTTGTTGCCGTTTCTTAATTTTACATTGCCTTGTTTGATAAATTTGATATCAGAACCCAAATTTTCAACATCCGATTTTATAACCGAAACCGCAGCCGAAACGGTTGAATCTCTTTCGCCTTTAACACTGATATTCAAAGGTTTGGACTCAACAGTTTTGTAACTTTTGGTTGCAGGGTCAAAATACGAGAATTTAACAGGGGGAATTTCAAATTCACCGTTTTGACGAGCGATAACCATATAACTAAAGGTTTTCATTCCCGAAATGCCGTTTGCTCCGGCAGAAATATTTTCAGCACTTTTGGGTTCAAATTTTTCAAAAGCGGAAGGAAAATCCACTTTAGGAGTCTCAAACAACTGAAAATTTCCCGCACCCTTTACAGTAAGTTTCACCGTCAAAGGTTCGTCCAAATTTACCTCTGTCCTATCCGCTGAAACTGAAATGCTAAAACTTCCAACCGCTCCGCCAAAACCGTCTGGTTTACCCGAGGGAAGAGCTTTGACTTTGATTTGTTTAAGTTTGCTTTTAGCAGTTTTTTTAGCGGTGCGAAATCCCCAACCGTCTGAAACTATGAATTTTATCTCGTAAGGTTCGATTTCCAAAGTTCCTTGTTTTTGTGCGAACAAAGCCTTTTTGTGCCATACGGTATATAGATATTCCGTATTGTTAATAACTTTTCTATCAAAACTGATATTTCTGGGAGCATAAACGTCCTGCGCCCAAAAACCCGCAAACGAAGGAATTTTGTTGTCCTCTACTCCGGTAATATTGTAACGAGAATAAACACTCGCCGTCATTAAAATCTGCTCACCGACATAAACCTCTGATTTATTGCAATTTACATCTACAAACAAATCACCCGTAGAAGAAGGCGGCGTGTATTGCGAATCTCCGCCCTTAGAATCGTTCGCAGCTTGCGAATTGTTGCTGACATCATCACCTGAAGCGGTAATAGTCAGAGAGTTAGACGTATATTTTTTGCCGTTATAATCGACAGAAATTGCAGGAACGGTATATACACCAGCTTTGTCAAGCGAGACGGTATAAATGCTGCTGCTTCTTACCGTTACATCTCCGTTTATAATTGACATACTACTGCTCGTACTCCTACCGTAATAGTTAAAACCCTTCAACTGAGGATCAGGAACTCTCACATTTTGAGCATTAACAGAAACCTCAATTCTGAAAGGCACTCCCGTCGTAACATTTGACGGTGCACGCATTGAAACTTCAAAATCCTGAGCCTCAACGCCTAAAACCGTAAACGTCAGCAATAAAAATACTGCAAGTTTGCTTATCATTTTAAAATATCTAATTACCATTGTTTCTCGTGTTTAACACTGCCTTTTGCGTTTTTATCGTCTTTTACCTTCTGTTGAACTTTCTCGTCAGCCTTGTTAATAGCATCCAAAATTCTTTCAGCCATATCCTGCGGAATTACCTTAACTTGTTCTGAATCAGGCACTCCGTCGTTATCAGAATCGGTATCTTGATAATCGGGAACACCATCACCGTCGGTATCTTTAGGATTTTTGGGATCTTCACCGGCCTCCACCGAATCGGGAATACCGTCGTTGTCAGAATCAGGGTCGCGGTAATCGGGAATACCATCACCGTCAGTATCTTTAGGATTCTGAGAATCAGAGCCTTTTTCAACATTATCGGGAATTCCATCATGATCGGTATCAGAATTTTGTCCCTGTTGATTTTGGTCGTTCTGATTATCTTGATTCTGATCTTGATTTTGCTGATTCTGCTGATTCTGCTGATTTTGTTGCTGCTGTTTCAACATATCAATTATCTTTTGCGTGTAAAGATAATTGTACTTCGTTTTTTTGTCGTATGGATTATGCCTTAGGGAATTTTTGTAATCCTCCAAAGCATTTTCCGCATATTTTATAGCATTTTGAAAATCTTGCTTTCCCAATGTCTGCTCACACAAACCTAAATCCGTATTTCCGAGGTTAAAATAACATTCGGCAGCTTTTTTAGGATCAGTCTGAGATTTAGCCAAATTGACAAAAAGTTCTTTTGCCTTATCAAATTTTTGTTGACGGAAAAGTGCATTTCCAAGGTTGAAAGACGCCTCGTAAGAGGATGAATTTTCATTAACACCTTTCTGATACTGCACTTCGGCGTTTTCAAAATCGCCGTCTTTATAATACGAATTGCCTTCCCTAACGTAAGGTTTTTCGCTCTGAGCAAAAACCGAAACGAAAGGAAACAAGCCAAAAATCAATATTATTAAAAAATTACGTTTCATTTCTAATCAAAAATACCTAATTTCTTAATCCAACGGTTTTTACGCTCCAATGTCAGACAATACGCCATGAAAAACAAAAGCGCAATGAAAGCCGGAACAGTAAATTTTTCGTCATATTCAGCAAATGTTGCATACTCGCCTTTTTTCATATTTGAAATTTGCGAATAAATCTCGTCAAAACCAGAATTTCCGTTTGTAGCACGGACATAAATTCCGCCGCCGACTCTCGCAATTTCTCTAAGCGAAGCCTCATCAAGTTTTGAAACAACAACGTTTCCGTTATTATCTTTTATAAAATCGGAACTGCCTTCACGCTTGGGAATCGGAACTCCGCGCGTATCACCTGTACCGATTACATGAACTACAACACCTTTTTCATTACATTGTTTTGCCATTTTCATCGGGTCCGGAGTCGGTTCGTGATTTTCACCATCCGAAATCAAAATCACCGCTTTAGACATATCGTTGTCATAATTAAACGATTTAAAAGCCAAATCCAAAGCCGCTCCAAGTGCCGTTCCCTGCTCCGAAATCATATCACAACTAACGGATTGAACAAAAATATCAGTCGCCTTTAAATCTTGAGTCAGAGGCACTTGAACAAATGCAGTACCCGCAAAAATTATTAAACCAACTTTGTCGGTAGAAAGTTTTTTAACAAGATTTGAAATAGCATTTTTCGTATTCTCAAGCCTTGAAGGATACATATCCGTTGCCCGCATCGAATTACTGATGTCAAGACAAATCATAATTTCAGAACCCTCTGAGGAAACCTCTTTGAGTTTTGTTCCCATTCTCGGACCTGAAACTGCAATTATCATAAACGCCAAAGCAAGTGCTAACAATATCGCCCTGATTATCGGACGGCTAACGGAATACTCTTCCATCAAAGGTGAAAGTACTTTTCTTTGACCGATTTTCTCCAAGGCTTTTGCCCTCTGTCTTAAATGCAGATACACCAAAACGCCGAAAACCGGTATCACAAGCAAAAAATACAAAAACTCTTTATGTGCAAATTGTATATCAAACATTTTTTACATTTTTTTTACGGTAAAACTCTTGCGATAGTGTACCGCAGTAAAATTTTCAAAACCAAAAGCCCTAACGCTAAAGCCAAAAACGGGAAAAATTTTTCATGGACATGACTGATTGTCATGGATTCCATTTTAGTTTTTTCGAGTTTGTCTATTTGCGAATAAATATCCTTTAAGGCTTGATTGTTAGTTGCCCTAAAATACTTTCCGTCAGTGATTTTAGAAATTTTCCCAAGCGTTGCCTCGTCAATTTCAACGGGTACGTTCTGAAAAATTTTTCTGCCCCAAGGGTCAATCACGGGATAAGGAGCCTCACCGTTGGTTCCAACACCGATAGTATAAACTCTGATACCATAACTTGCTGCAATTTCAGCGGCGGTAATAGGTTCGATTTCACCGCAGTTGTTCATACCGTCGGTCAGAAGGATAACGACCTTGCTTTTTGCCTTGCTGTCTTTGATTCGCGCAACAGCGTTTGCCAAGCCCAAACCGATTGCCGTACCGTCTTCGATAATACCATTTTTAACCTGCGACATCAAATTCACAAGCGTTGAACGGTCGCTTGTCAAAGGGCATTGCGTAAAACTCTCACCCGCAAAAAGCACTATTCCCATACGGTCGTCCTCACGGGCTTGAATAAATTCGGACGCAACGTTTTTGGCTGCCTCCAATCTGTTCGGCTTGAAATCGCAAGCCTCCATAGAGCCGGAAATATCCATCGCCAAAACGATGTCAATACCTTCTTTTTCGGTTTTTTCGTTGTCCGAAGTCGTTTGAGGACGGGCAAGCGAAAAAATTATCAATGCGATAATCAAAAAGTTAAGGACTATCGGAACGTATGATAATATTTTTCTGAAAGTCATTTTTTCAGCACCAAAACCTTTTAAAGTAGAAAACTTTAATGCTGCATTAAAATTTTTCAGCTTGAAAAAATACCAAACTCCGAGCGGCAACAAAACCAAAAGCAGCCACAGCCGCCACGGATATGCAAATTGCGTAAATTCAAACATTTTTCTCCAATTTATTATCACCGCTTTCAGGAGCCTCTTCAACGACTTTCTTTGTCATTTCCACAAATTTTATGGCGTATGACATAGAATTATCGTTTTCGTCCTGTAAGGGTTCAAGTTTAGCAAACTTTACAAAATCCGCAACTCCTAAAATATATTTCACAAAAGAATATTCTTGAGATTTTTTGTCCAAAATACCGTCCAAAGTTTTAAGCGTTTCGTCTGAAGTAGACTCCAAAACTGATTGATCATAACGGTCTGAAATATACGTTTTTAGGATTTCGGTTAATTGAGTATAAAACTCTTTGGAAAGTCCTTGCTGACAAAGTTTTTTGTCTTTTAATTCCAAAAGTTTTCGCATAGCAACCTTTTCAGCCGGCTCTTTCGGTTTCAAAATCGGAATAATCGGCTTATTGTTTTTCCACCTAATATACATATAAGTGGCAATAGAGGCTATCAAGGCTACAACCAAAAGAATTAAAATAAGCCTTGAATATCTCGCCCAAAACTCTGCAAAAGTCCACGGCGTTTCTTTAACAGGCTTAATATCAAAAACTTTTAGCGTTTTTGTGGTATCAATTTCGGCAGTAAAAGTCGAATCAATTCCTTGCAAAAGAGTAAAAGTGATTTTTAAGGAATCAGTCCAAACGGTATCTTTGTCAACTCTTATCGGCAAAGCGGGAACGTATAACGCTGAATCCTTAAAACTCGTTATCAAAAACGAATGAGTAAATGTAACTTCCTTTTGTACAGTTACATGCGTATCCGGCTTTAATGTTGTTAAAACCTCAAGATACTCTCCTATTTTGTTGTTTTTAAACTGAGGAAAATAGACTTTTTGACCGGATTTGACTGTAACTGAGATTGAATATTTCACAGGGTTTGAAAACTCAACGAAATTGGAGTCAAGTTGAGTCTTAACCGTCTGAGCATTAATACTCAATGGCAGCAAAAACGTCAAAACCATAACAATTTTCAGTATCTTAAAACAAGTCATGATTACCTTGATTTAAAAAGTTTTATCAGGGGTTTGACATAATCTTCGTTGTCGGCGATAACTGCGCAATCCACACCCGAACGAGAAAAAATTTCTTCGGTTTGTGCTTTACGTTTTTGGGCAATTCTGTAATACTCGTTTCTAACCTCCTGACTTGAGGTATCAACAAGACACATTTGCCCTGTTTCAGCATCCTGAAGGTTGATTAAGCCGACATCGGGAAGTTCAAAATCCCTCGGGTCATAAACATTCAAAGCCATTAAATCGTGTTTGTGGCTTGCAATTCTAAGTGCCGATGAAAAATCACCGCAAATAAAATCCGAAATCAAAAAAGCGGTACTCCGTTTTTTTATGACCCTTGTCAGATATTCCAACGCTAAAGCCGGGTCAGTACCTTTTCCTTTCGGAGTAAAAGTAAGTAACTCTCTGATAATCCGAAGAATATGACTGCGACCTTTTTTCGGAGGAATAAACTTTTCGATAATATCCGAAAAGAAAATCACACCGATTTTATCGTTGTTGGAAATAGCAGAAAACGAAAGACAAGCGGCAATTTCCGTTATAAAATCGCGTTTTGACATATCCGTACTTCCGAAGTCCAAAGAGCCGCTGACATCAATAAGAATTATCACCGTAAGTTCCCTTTCTTCTTCAAAAACCTTGATATACGGGCGGTTATAACGTGCAGTAACATTCCAATCAATGTTTCTTACATCATCACCGTACTGATACTCTCTTACTTCGCTAAACGACATACCACGCCCTTTAAACGCACTATGATATTCGCCCGCAAAGAGATGATTGCTCAGTCCCCTTGTCTTAATTTCAATTTTCCTTACCTTCTTTAAAATATCGGAAGTTTCCATAATAATTATGCATTATGCATTATGAATTATGAATTATTTCTACGGTACTTGAACAGCGTTTAGAATTTCGCTAACGATTTCCTCAGTTGTAATATTCTGAGCTTCAGCCTCGTAACTCAATCCTATTCTGTGTCTTAACACAGCATGACAAACGGCTTTAACATCTTCGGGAATTACATAACCCCTTCTTTTGATAAAAGCGTATGCTTTGGCTGCCTTAGCAAGCGAAATGCCTGCACGCGGAGATGCTCCGTAACTGATAAGTTCTTTAAAATTAGAAAGTTGATAATCTTCCGGTTTTCTTGTAGCCGAAACAATATCAACGATATATTGTTCAATTTTTTCTCCGATATAAACCTCTTTTACAATTTCTCTTGCACGGACAATATCTTCAGAGGTGAGGATTTGTTCAGGTTTAGGAAATTCGCCGGTAATATTCTGACGGATAATAAGTTTTTCTTCGTCTTTTTTCGGATATGAAACGATAATTTTGAGCATAAAACGGTCTACTTGAGCCTCAGGCAACGGATATGTACCTTCCTGTTCGATAGGGTTTTGAGTTGCCAAAACAAGGAACGGGTCGTCAAGTTTGAAAGTTTGTTCGCCAATAGTTACTTGATGCTCCTGCATAGCCTCCAAAAGTGCACTCTGAACTTTAGCAGGGCTTCGGTTGATTTCGTCCGCCAAAATAAAATTAGCGAAAACAGGACCTTTTTTTACAACAAATTCCTCATTCTTCTGAGAATAAATCATCGTACCTAAAAGGTCGGCCGGCAAAAGGTCCGGCGTAAACTGAATACGGTTGAATTTAGATTTGACTATTTGGGACAAAGTTTTGATTGCTAAAGTTTTAGCCAATCCGGGAACACCTTCCAAGAGAACGTGTCCATTGCTTAAAAGTCCGATTAAAAGTCCCTCGGTTAATTGTTTCTGACCTACGATAACTTTACCCATTTCCATGGTAACGAGGTCAATAAATGAACTTTCCTTACTAATTCTGTCGTTAAGTTCTTTAATATCAACAACTTGTGTCATGTCG
>Ga0256872_10000612_pt1 | contig 10446 bp, 1 predicted proteins | sample RumenRJG_08RNA_FD_186119 | JGI IMG/M metagenome (GOLD analysis project Ga0256872, IMG submission 186119) | Metatranscriptome of bovine rumen microbial communities from Lethbridge, Alberta, Canada - Rumen RJG_08 (Metagenome Metatranscriptome) | ecosystem: Host-associated > Mammals > Digestive...
AGGCCAATACCTGTTTTGGCAACTTATAATAAAGCAGATTTTGAAAGAGAATTTGAATTTGTTGAAGAAAACTTACAAATGTTGAATAAAATATATCTGAATAAATATTTTGGATGTGTATATGAACAATTAAATAAATTAACACAAGAATTTAATAAATATTATAAATTTTTGCAATTTTTTATATATTATCAAAAATATGTGGCAAAGAGTACTGGTATTATGGAAAATACAGATTTTATGAAAGCTATGCCAGCAGAACATAAAAGATTATTAAGTGAAAATCAGAAAAAAAATTTATTAAATAATTGGAAAGATAATAGAAGTGTCCAAAAATTTCTAGACCACGTATATGATAAACAAATGGGTATACTTAATTCAATAATACAATCATATGAAAAAGAATATAAAGCAATATCTATATTTTTTGATATGAAAAGAAATGAAATACCAAGATTTTATTCTTTAAATAACAATGATATAAATGATATTTATAGAGAAAGAGAATCAAAAGAAATTAAACAAAAGATGATATATAAGATGTTTCCTTGGATTAAGATTATAAATATTGGTGATGATCAAGATGAATTTATTAAATTTACAACTATAGATGATGAAGAAATTCAAATAAAATATGGTAAAAATAGGACTTTGAAAGAATTGGTAGAATTCTTGGAAGGATGCTTAGTAAGAAAATTAAAAGATAATTTTAAAACTTTTAAAAAAGAATATGAAACATCCCAAAAAGCAAAAAGTAATAAAAAACCAAAAGAAGTTATTAATGAACTAATTATGAATAAAGATAATTTAGCTCAAGGTATATTTAATTGCATGTTTTATTTAACTATGGATAATTTAGAAAAATCATTATTAATTCCTGATGAAGCTTTTGATAAAATGTTTGATTTATATAATGAAATAAAAGATGATAAAATAGTTGAATTTATTAATCTATTAAAAAAAGATGATATAACAAATACTAAAAGAAAGACATTAATAAATTTAATATTCTTATTTAATTATTCAAAAACTATCATTGAATCACTTATAAGAGAAGATGTAACTTCATATAATGATTATAATTTCGCCAAATTAATAAGTCCAAAAATAGAAAATGATTCATTTATGTTACATTTTATGTCTTTTGCAATAGAATATGGATATGAATATGTAGGAATACAAAATACTTTTTTAATTATGCCAGAAAGTGAAAGGATGTATTTATCTTTCGCACATGCAATCAACTATAAAAAACCTTTCCAGATATATGGACTAAATAACGGAACAAAAAAAGAATCCATAAGAACTTTGGCAAATATATGCGGAAAAAGAATTAATTATTTTTATGCAACTTCATACTTTTCTTTAGAATCTTTTAATAAAATTTATTATGCGAATAAAAAAACAGGATGTTGGCTATGTATAGATGAATGTCAAAATATTAACTTTGATTTAATAGAGATATTAGCCACAAGAATTGCAGATATATATAGAATTATGCAATCTAGTGGAGTAGATGAAGAAGACTTCTCAGGTGGTGAAGAGAAATCTACTTTGAAAATGAATATATTCTTCTATAGAGAATTATCTTATTATTCTCCATTCAAAAGTGATTCAATTCCCAAAATTATCAAAAACTATTATAGACAAATAGCTTTACCAAAAATGAATTATAATTATTATTTAAATCAATTTTTGAACAACTTCGGCTTTGAAAAACATGAAGAAATTACTAATAAAATTCTTTATATAATGAATTATGTTTCTTGTAAAATGAAAGTAATGAAAAATCAAAATTTAATAATGACATTTATATTAAAAATTACTGATGATATAAATTATAATATAAATAATATAGATAAAAAAAATTATAAATTATATTTAAGAAATCTAATTAAAGAATTATTTTTGGATTTATTAAACGAAGAAGAAAAAGAAGATTTCAGAAAATTCATTAATGAGGTGTTCCTAATGAAAGATTATAAGGAAGATCTTCCACCTGACCGTAACACCCATGAAGAAGAGGAAGAAAAGTTTGAAAATGAAGAAGAAAAGACAATAGTTACTGCTATAAGAGAAGAATTTAGTAAATATAAAATAAATAATAATTATTTCCAACAAAAAGTAAAATACCTATACAATGCTATAAATAATTTTGATAGTTTTGTAATTTACGGCCCTTCATTTTCAGGGAAGACAACTATTTTAAGTTTATTACATGAAGTATCAGTTCATTTATGCAATTTAGATAAAGCAAAATTTCCTAAAATTTTAAATATGAGGATTTATCCCAAAAGTAAAAGCGTTTATAGATTTTTTGTTGAAAATAAACTAGAAAGGGCATATAGGTTCAATAACAATTATTTTTATAACATGATATCTATGTTTGATGAAGACAGTAGTGAAAATTTAGAAAAATTAAATCAACATTATTCAGAATATATAGGATATAAAAAATTAGAAGAAGATGAGGAATTGACACCTGAAATTTTGGATAAAAAATTCAAAAAAATAGATGAAGAATTTCAAAAAGAAGAAGAACAGCAAGGTATGTTAATTTTCAATAAAGATAAAAATGATAATATTAAAGAAAAGATATATAAAGGCTTAATTTTAGATGCTCAAATTGATGATACTTGGTTAGAATATATAAATAATTTTTATGATAAAGAAAACTTTTTAGCCTTGGCAAGCGGGGACAAAATTAATTTTAGAGATAATTTCAAAGTATTCTTTGAAACAGCTAATTTAAAAAATACTCCACCTTCATTTTTAACAAAACAAATCATTATCCATTGCTCATATGAAAAAAACGGTTGGGAATCCATTCTATATAATTGGGTTGAAGTTAACCCCAAAGTTACTGAAAATGCAACATTAAAGAATTATATTAGAGGATTATTCGAAAATTATTTCCCTAGAATTCAAGACTTTATAGAGCATAATAATATGAAAAGTGTAACTTTAAGTAATAATTATATGATGAAAACTTTAATAACTATATTTGATTCAATATTCCCTATGTTTAATTTCGAAGATGTAAAAATTGGAAGAAGAAATTTCAATGTAACACCTAAAATTGAAATAATTAAAAAATGCTCTTTATCTATGTTTATATTTAGTTGCGCATGGACTGCTAATTTATTATCAAATTTCGTAATAAAAACAAAAGTAGAAAAATTAATTAGTGATATTTTTAAGGCAGATGATTTAAAAGGACCTATTTTTGATTATTATATTGATGAAAATACAAATGATTTTGAATTATGGACAAATATTTTAAAAGATCCTTATTATAATATTAATTTTGATAAAGGACAACAATTTAATTATGGAAAGATATTTATACATACAACAGAAACTATTCCATATTTCTGGATATGTGAAAAATTAATTGATTTAAATATTGCATTTTATCTTAATGGAAAGGAAAATAGTGGAAAAACATTTTTATTAAATACAGTTTTAGATAAAAAAGAGGAAGAAGAATTGGAAATTAAGAAAATAAAGTTGGTATCTTCATTTTATAATAATCCAGAGGATGTAGAAGATTATATTTTTAAAAATATAACAACTATAAAAAGAGATTTATTTGGAGATCAATTCTTAAAGCAAACTTGTCTTTTTATTGATGATCTAAATATGAATAATAAAAGAGATCAATATGGCACATCTTCTTTACTTGAATTTTTAAGAGAAATATCCCAATATAAATATGTATATGATACAAAAAATAATGAAAATAGATTTTTGAAAAAATTCAGTTTATGTTGTTGTGGAAATTTGACATCCTACCCTAATGATGAGGAATTTAATAGGTATTTAAATCAATTATTAATAATCACTTTTGTTACTTCTGATGATTATTTCATATCAATATTTAAACCTTCTTTGGAATTTCATTTTAGACAATTTATACCTAATACATCCGGAATCACTGCTACTCAATATTTACAAGCTAGTATGAAATTATACAACTTTTTAAAAAATGAAATAAGACAAGAACCAAAAAAATTACATATACAATTCGGAATAAGAGATGTAATTAATATTATTCAATCTATGCATAATTTTGCTTTCAAACAAAATGATTATCCCGATTATTTAAAAAAAATATTTTTTTATGAAAGTTCCGTTGTATATGAGAGTAGATTAAATAAAAAATCAGATATAGAATTATTCAGAAATAAAATATGCGAAGCTTATAGTGCTGTTTTTAAACAAGATAAATTAACTTATGAAGATGTTTTTAATGAAAAATGGAATAAAAATGAAAGCTATGCCTTTTGCATAGATTATAATAATTTCAATAATGATAATACTGATTTAAAAAAAGAATTTTGCTTTATTGATAACAAAACAACTCTAATTAATTTTATTAAATCTAAAATAGATGTTTTTTATAGGGCCAAAGATATAAAAGATAAAAATTATATAAAAAATACTGAAAAAAATATATTAAGTGTTATACAAATGTTAGATAGTTTAGAAAGAATGAATCAAAATTTGGTTTTGGTAGGAAAAGAATGCACAGGAAAGAAGGGTCTATTTGAGCTTGCATGCTTTATATCTGAAACTGAAATAATTGAAATAGATAATTCTTTTTGCTTTGATACTATTAAAACAAATGAACAATTCATTAATCAAGTAATAATTCCATTTTTAGTAAATGTTACACATAGAAATAAAAAATCTATATTATATATTCCTTCAACAATAAAAGCTACTTATGTCAGAGAAGTTATAGTAAAATTATTGGATAAAAAAGAAATAATAAATAATTTTGTTTTTATAGATACTCAAACACATGGAGAAATAACTGAAGAAGAAACTTTAGAAAGATTATCTAAAAATATTTCATTTTGTTTTGATTTAGTACCAAAATCTGATGAATACTTTACATTTTTCATTGACTATCCTTCAATTTCCAAACATTCTTCAACTATTTATTTCCATAGTTGGAAAAATATTGATATGACATCATTTATGGATGTATCTATTAAAGAATTAGAAATAAAACCAGAAATAAAAACTAAATTATCAGAAATATTAATTGAAATATTTAATTATACAAGTGAATTATATTTTAAATTTAGTAAAAAGATAAATATTGATTTATCTCTTAGCCAGAAAAATTTCAGTGATATATGCGAATTTTACAGTTCAAAATATAATGAATATAAAACTATATTATTAGATAGACAAAAAAAATATGATGAATCTTTTGATATAGTATTAAAAGTTAAATCATTAATAGAAAGAGCAGATAAAGATATCGAAGATACAAATCCCAAAAAGGCAGAATTTGACAAATTTATAGAAGAAGAAAAAAAGATTTTAGGTGAAAAACAAAGAGAAAAAAATACATGGAGAACCAAAAAACAAAATGAGGATAAAACAATAGGTACTTTTAATAATAAATTAAAAGATAAACAAAATCAATTAGAAGCAATTTTATTACCATTTGATCAAGCCATAAATAAAGTATGTAATCAATTAAATAAGGCTAATCAAAATGATATAACTGAAATAAAAAACACTTGGGATTCGTTTAATTTAGGAAAATTTATATTTACAAAAATATTTGAAGCTTTAGGAGAACCGAATGATTCTTGGGATATAATTAAAAAAAATTTAGATGTAAAAATATTAAAAAATTTAATAAATATAAATCCAGGTAAAACCAAAGATAAACTTTTGAATATTACAAGAGAAATTACAAATAGTGCAGAATTTAATGCTGGTGATAATAAATATAATAAACCTTTTAAATTATGCTCAACTTTATGCGATTTCTTTAATATGTGTAAAAATTATTATAATGAATATGATAATCAAAAAGAATTAATAGATGAAATAAATAAAACTAAACAAGAAATAGAAGACCATCAAAAAGTTGTTAAAGATATTGTACAACAAGTAAGTGTTATTGATAATGATATATCTGAAATTAATAATAAAATAAATGACACTGAAACTAAAAAGTCTAATATAAATGGACATCTACTAAAATTAAAGGCTTTAACTGACTGTTTTAATTCATTTGTTACAATTGCCACAGATAAATTAGAAATATGGAAAAAAAGGAAAGAAAATATTGATATTATTTTAGAACAATTCGATTTTTATTTATTGGTCATTTCTTGTTATATATATTACGCAGCTCCTTTAAGTTATAACTATCGTAAAAGATATAAAGATTATTTATATTCTTTATCTGAAAAATTAGGATTACAAAATATAAAAAAATTAGATATTTATTCTATATTTTTAGAAGTATTAGATTCTTCCAACAAAGATAATGAATTCTGTTCTTCTATAGGTATGTACAATGAATTTTTAGCTGATAATTTTACTATGATGTATGTTATGAATAGTAAAATTCCATATTTGATTGATAATACACATATGAGTCCCGAGATTATTTCTACATTTTTAGAATTAAAAAGTCCTAAAGTTATAGTTAATACTAATTACAACGGCTTAAATGAACAGGGAGAAATGTTTGATAAAATAGAGGCATCAATGAAAAATGGAAGTGTACTTTTTATTGAACAATGTGAGGAAGGAATATATGATATTATGGAAAATTTAATACTCGAAAGATTTACTTATAATGCAGAAAGGGGAAAAAAACTGCTATTTTATCAAGAACAAAAAAATGGAAAAAAATCCAAAATTTAAGCTTTATTTCATAAAATCTAAACCCAATTCAAAAATATCCCCAAAGGCTTTTGACAACTGTTATATAATTAATTTTAATTGTCCTAGATATATAATAAACGATTATATCTATAAATCAATATGCAAAAATCAAAAGCCAATGCTATTTCAACAATTAACAAAAACAAAAAACGATATAAATAAAGATGAGTTTAGACTTTTTGAATTAGAAAAGAAAATATTAAATTATAATAAGCAATTTGATTTATCATATAATTTAGATAAATTAGATTTTAACCAAAATCTATTAGATAAATATAAAATAGAAACATCCACCCATACTGCAATTTCAAGCCAAATTAAAAATAATAAAATAAGAATAGAAATATATAAAGAACAATTAAAAAGATTTGAATGTATAAGTAATGATGGAAGTCAAATATATAAATTACTTCATTTATTTTTTGATTGTGATATTTTATACATAATTCCAATAGAATACATAGCAGATTTATTAAAAGAATTTTATAAAAATAAATTTAAGACAATTAATACAAGTAAGAAAAAACCAAAAAAGAAAGAAGAAGAAGACGAAGAAGAAGAAAATAATATTGACCTACAAGAAGAGCATGAAATTGAAAATGAGAATGAAAATGATGAAGAAAAAGATGAACAAAAACTCCTCGAAGAACAATTAGAAAAACAAAAATCAATTGAAGATGAAGATCCTACATATCAAGTAGAGAACGCACCAGAATTAGTAATATTTTTATATAATAGAATTTCACAAATTTATGATATACATAAACAAAAATATCTTTTATTACTTTTATTATTTTTCGGCCTTAAACAAAAAGAAGAAGTCCCTTCAAATTTCAAAAATATCATCCAAAATGTTAACAGAATATACTTCAATAATAATGCTGGTGAAAATATAAATATTGGTAATAAGGATAATGAAAGTGTTAAATCCCCTGTTTCTCATATAAATGATTTTCAATGGAAATGTCTTAAGACAATAAATGATATCTCTTCATATGTTTTTTCAATAATATTAGACCATATTGAAAAAAATCCTCAAGAATGGGAATCATTTTTGGATGACGATGATTTCCTAATCCAAAGGAAGTTCAATGTATCAGATGAATATTTATCTAGTACAATAAACCCCTTTACAAAATTTGCATTTTTCTCAATTATTAAAACACATTTAAGTGATTCATTAATAACTACAATAATAAATGATATAATTAATAATGAAGATAATATGTTCATAGTAAACAATGAAGAATTCAATGATAAAAAAATAGAAGTTATATTAGAAAAGACACCAAATTTAGAAGAAGTTTTTTTCAAAAATATAAACATTACAAAAAAGCCTATAATTATAATAGATAAACAAAATGGAGAAATAATGTATCAAAAAGAAATCAAAGAGTTATATCTTAAAAAATTAAAACCAACTAATGTAAGAGAAGATAAAGAAAATATGGTTATTAATGAAGGTGTAAGCTTTAAGGAAATTACACCTACTAAATTGGAATTTACAAACAATGAAATGGATACCATACATAGCTGTATGAAAACAGGTGGAGTAGTTTTTATTAAAAATTGTAATATGGTAAAGGATTCTATAATGAAATTAATTGAAGAAATCAAAGATAAAAACGCTAACTTAAATGATAATTTTAAATTACTATTATTTATGAATAATAACAATATTCTCCCAACTTATTTATATTCACAATGTTATTTTGTTAATAGGGACGTTTTAATATTAACACAAATGAAAGATTTTATTATTGATTTAATTGAAGAAACACCTATTGATCTTTTTAATCAATTAATGAATTCTCAAATCACAAATATAAGTGCATATTATTTAAAAAAATTATATATTTTTTTCACTGTTATTTATACAATATTAATTCAATATTCTGTTCTTAAATCAAATATAATCAAAATTCCTGTTAACTTCTCAAGAAGAGAATATCTTATATGTTTGGAATATATAGTAGATCTTTTAACTTCATTAACTGAAGAAAAACAAAAAGAATTGCATAATGTGGATAATATCTTTGGATTTAATTATGAATCAATTATTAAAATAATAAATGATGCTTTTATTTATTCAAAATTAATGACAAAGAATGATTATAACCACATTGAAAGACTATTAATACATATATTTTCAAATTCATCTTTTATGAAAAATGATACATTATTTGCTTATAATGAGTTTATTTTAATGAATATTGATGAAAAAAAATATCCTATTAAAACAAATGAATTGGTAAATGCTGAATATGAAAATAATAATTCAAATTCAAATGCGTTAGTGGCTCAACCTACTGTTAAATATTGCATACCAAAAAGTGCGGTTTTAGAACAGTTTGAAAATATATCAAATGAACAATATTATATTTTAATGTATGGAATCTCAAAATTTATGACTGATATTGAAACTGAAAAAAATATTAAAGAATTTTACTCTTTTATTGGAAAAAATAAAATTAAAAATGAAATAAAAATAGAAAATAATAAAATAAATATGAATAATATAATTGAAAGATTAAGTGAACTCAAAAGATCATTACCTGATTTATTAAATACCACAGAGGCCAGTTCTACATTGTTTAAGATAAATAAATATAATGAATTATTTAATCCTTTAGATGAATGCTTGACATCAGAAATTAATTCTTTTAATCAGTTTTTGACCAGTTTATATGATGATATTGATATCTTAATGAATGTTATAAAAGGAAATATGTTTTTAATATCTGATTATTATGATATAATAAAAGATATAAATAATAATTCTATTCCAAAAAAATGGAAATTATCTAAATTTAGTAATAAATGTAAAGACTTGGATTCATGGTTAAATCAAATTAAGCATAATTATGATATTCTAAATAAATGGATATATGACGGATTTTTAAATGTATATGATTTGTCCATTTTTAATAATGAGAAATTATTTATTACTATTTTACCTATATATTTCCAAAAAAAATTACCTGAATCAAGACAGATTTCATCTGATATAATAAAACTTAATTTCAAACTTACAAAATATGATTGTAATACAGAAATAACTGAAGATATAGTAAAAGAATACAAAAAATTAAATAATTACCAAGAATTTATATTTATAAAAGGGTTAAGAATAAAAGGTTTTGAAGGTATTAAAGAAGAAGATAAAGAAATAAAGACATATAAAGAAAATTTAGACAACCCTAGTGGAGAATTACTTCCAGTGATTGCAGTCTCATATACAATCCAAGAATTTCAATCTGGAAAACCTCCAAAAGCTAATAAAGAGGAAGAAAGTGAAGAAGAAGATGATGAAGAAGAAGAAATTTCTATGAACCAAGGCCAAAAAACTGAAAAAATTGAGGAAAGGCCTCAACCATCTGGGGGTGGTGGTCCTAAAGATGATGAGGAAGAAGATGATAAGGATAAAAAAGAGACTAAAACTGAAGAAAAAACTATTGTAGGAAAAATGAAAACAGAGAAGAAACAAATTGTTGAAGTTACTAAAGTACAAAAAGAAGTTAATATCATGCAAAAAGTGAAAATTAGATATTATAAAAAACATTGTAGATTAGAGATACCTTTTATTGAAGGAAGAGACGAGAGTGTATATAATATAAATGAACCATATGGATATATAGAGATTAGATTTAATTGTGATAAATATAGACAAGAAGAATATTTTATTTATAAAAATATTGTTATAGTGTTGGATAAATAAAAATTCATTTTTAGAAATAAATA
>Ga0256872_10000615_pt1 | contig 10440 bp, 7 predicted proteins | sample RumenRJG_08RNA_FD_186119 | JGI IMG/M metagenome (GOLD analysis project Ga0256872, IMG submission 186119) | Metatranscriptome of bovine rumen microbial communities from Lethbridge, Alberta, Canada - Rumen RJG_08 (Metagenome Metatranscriptome) | ecosystem: Host-associated > Mammals > Digestive...
CTATACTCATTTTTCTATACTAACTATAAAGGAGAACAACATGGCAAAGATCAAAGCGGCTGTTATCTTCGGCGGTACTTCAAGAGAACATAAGCTTTCCCTTGCCTCTGCCGCAGAGGTAATAAGAAATATTCCAAAGGATAAGTACGAACTGACCTGCATCGGCATCACAAGAAAGGGACGCTGGCTTTATTTTCCGGGAGATGTTGAGGATATCCCTACAGGCGAATGGGAGCTTGATCCCGACTGTACATCCGCTATCATATCACCCGATCCTCTGAACAGAGGTCTTATCGTTATCGAAAACGGCGAGGCTGTTGTCAGAAGGCTTGATGTGGTCTTTCCCGTTGTTATGGGCAAGCACGGTGCTGACGGCACTATTCAGGGGCTTCTTGACCTTTCGGGCATCCCATACGTGGGAAGCGGAGTTCTTGCAGCGGCTTCATGTATGGATAAATCCCATATCCACATGGTCATGGACGATCACGGTATAGATACCGCTGAGTGGAGAATAATAACACAGTCCGAACTTAACGATATTGACGGACGCTGTGAGGAGATAGCAGGCGAACTTGGATTTCCGCTCATTGTCAAGCCTGCAAAGAGCGGCACAAGTGCCGGAACAAGCAAGGCTGACGATCTGGAACAGTTCATCGCCGCTGTAAAGGTAGCATTCTCAAATGACAATAAGGTCGTTGTTGAAAAATATGTTAAGGCACGTAAAATGGAAGTAGCTGTTTTTGGCTATGATTCGCCGTTCTCGTCTTATGTCGGTGAAATACTCGACACAGACAAAGTCTATGACCCCACCGAGGTCAAGACAACAGGCAACGATAACCTCAGAGTACCTGCCGATATTCCCGATGAGATACAGGCAAAAATGCGTGAAACCGCTGTTAAGGCTTTCAAGGCAATGTGCTGCAAGGGCATGGCAAGGATAGATTTTCTTCTTACGGAAGACAACAGAATACTTCTGAACAAGATCGTTACAGCTCCGGGACTCCGCAGAAACAGCGTTTTCCCGACACTTATGGATAATATTGGTATTTCCCACGAGGACTGTGTGGATATGCTGCTTGAACAGGCTATCGACAACTTCGAGAGGACTTACTGATACACATATAAAGGAGACTTGATTTGAAAAAGAATGTGCTTATATCCCTGACGAGTATCCAGTGGCAGGACGATGAAAAAAGCGAGACAGAGCTTGTCACTAAGGCTAAACACAGCCGTGAGAACGGATGGGACATTATTTCCTATGAGGATACGTCGGCTACTGGATTCGAGGGCTCGGTAACTACTATTAAAGTGGATAAGGGCACTAATGCATCCATAACCCGAAAGGGAACGGCTAATTCCGTTCTGTCCCTTGAAATAGGCAGAAAGCATTTCTGCCAGTATGGTACGCCCTATGGAAATCTCCAGATAGGCGTTTATACGCATACGATAGAGAACACCATCGCTAAAGACGGCAGACTCTATATCAAATACACACTTGATCTTAATTCCTCCTATCTGTCAGATAATGAAATTATCATGACGGTTCGGGAGTAAATACGAAAGGACGTTTCACCAATGTCAGATCTTATTAAAAAAGCATCAATGCAGCTTCGTGAGATGATAATTGATTCTCTCGGAGTTCTGGTAGCTGAACGGGCTGTACCTGCCGTTCCGATACCTGATTTTACTATCGAGATCCCTGCGGACAAGTCCCACGGTGACTTTGCCGCAAATACCGCTATGGTATGTGCTAAGGCATTTAAAATGCCGCCGAGAAAGATTGCAGAGCTTATCACTGAAAAGATTCAGCTCAGCGGTACAATGTTCGAGAAAACAGAGGTCGCAGGGCCCGGATTCATGAACTTTTTCCTGGGCAGACAGTGGTTCTCCGAGGTAGTTGAAAATGTCCTTGCCGAGGGCGATAATTATGGTAAGACCAATACAGGCGCAGGCAAAAGGGTGCTGGTTGAATTTGTTTCCGCTAACCCCACAGGCCCTATGCACATCGGCAATGCTCGTGGCGGCGCTATCGGTGACTGCCTTGCAAGTGTTCTTCAGTGGGCAGGCTGGCAGGCTGAGCGTGAATTCTACGTAAACGATGCAGGAAACCAGATTGAGAAGTTCGGTAAATCACTTTCCCTCCGTTATATGCACATCTGCTCCGAAAAGGGGCAGGAGATATACAAGTCTGCTGCCGATACCGATGAAGTATGTTCACGTATCTACGGCGAGGACGGAAATACTGCTGATTTTCCTATGCCGGAGGATGTTTACCTCGGACAGGATATCATTGCTCATGCAAAGAATTACTTCGATCTCCACGGCAATTCTCTTGAGAATGTCAGCGAGGAGGAGCGCCGCAAGGCTCTGGTAGATTACGCACTTCCGCTGAATATCGAAGGTCTGGAGCGTGACCTTAAAAAGTACCGCATCGTTTACGATAACTGGTTCAGAGAGAGCACAGTCCATGAGAAGAACGAGACAAAACTGGTCGTTGACAAGCTCATGGAGGCTGGCAAGGCTTATGAACAGGACGGTGCGATCTGGTTCAAGGCTACAGAGTACGGCATGGACAAGGATTTCGTTCTGAAAAGAAGCAATGGGCTGTATACATATATAGTACCCGATATTGCCTACCATTATAATAAGCTTGTTACACGTAACTTCGATAAGGCTATCAACGTTCTCGGCGCTGACCACCATGGCTATGTTCCGAGACTGAAAGCCGCTCTTACAGCGCTTGGAGTTGACGCTTCAAAGCTGGATGTTGTGCTCATGCAGATGGTTCGCCTTGTACGAAACGGCGAAACCGTCAAGCTCTCAAAGAGAAGCGGAAAGGCTATCACTCTGGTAACTCTCCTCGACGAGATACCGATAGATGCCGCACGTTTATTTTTCAATCTCCGTGAGGCAAATTCACAGTTCGAGTTTGACCTTGATCTTGCGATCGAGAAATCCTCGCAGAACCCTGTATACTACGTTCAGTACGCACATGCACGAATTTGCAGTATGCTCAGGGCACTTGCAGAGGAGGGCACAGCCGTTCCCGAAAGCGCAGATCTCAGTCTGCTTACGGACAGCCGAGAGATAGAGCTTATCCGCCATCTTGCTTCACTTCCGAAGGAGATAGACCTTGCAGCAAAGAGCTACGATCCTGCAAAGATCACAAAGTATGCAGTTGATCTTGCAACACTTTTCCACCGCTTCTACGATGCCTGCAGCGTTAAAAATGCAGAGACCGAGGAGCTGAAAAATGCAAGACTTCTTCTCTCTGTTGCAGTTCGTCAGACACTCAGAAATGTGCTGACCATACTCAACATTGAAGCGCCTGAGAAGATGTAATTAAAAGGTTTTGTTTATTTATATGGATATATAAACAATTACAAAAGCAGACCTAAAAATTACAGATTGGTAACAAAAATCTCAGGCTCATTGTTAGAATTTAACAAAAATACCATTATTTAAAGTCTATGTTTGTGACCGTTCAGAAGAAAGTTCACAGTTTGTTAACAAATTCGGACGCAGAATGTGTTACAATTTGTAATATGTTGAGAAGGCAGACATATCCCTCTCACATAGCTTTCCTTGAAGGTCCGTTCAAAATATTTAAGAAGGGATGTATAAATATGTCAAACAGATTATTTCAGGGGTTAGTTCATCAGATGCGTGACACCATCGACGCTACAATCGGCGTTGTTGATGAGACCGCTACCATCATTGCCTGCAGCGACCTCACACGTGTGGGTACTACTAACGAGTTCGTTTCACTTGACCTCAGCGATTCTCATGATATCTTTATCCGTGACGGCTTCACCTATAAGCCTTTCGGCTCAAGAGTAAAGCCTGACTATGCAGTTTTCGTGGAAGGCGTGGACGACGCTGCTGCTAAATACGCAAGCATTCTCGCTATCACACTTTCAAATATCAAGCAGTATTATGACGAGAAGTATGACAGAAACAACTTCATCAAGAATGTCATTCTCGATAACGTTCTCCCCGGCGATATAGTCATCAAGGCAAGAGAGCTCCACTTCAATGCGGAGATCAGCCGTGCTGTTTTCCTCATCAGGATCATCTCAGCCAATGACATTTCAGCCTACGATGTTATCCAGAACCTGTTCCCTGATAAGAACAAGGACTTCGTTTTCAACATCACAGAAAGCGATATCGTTCTCGTTAAGGAGCTGAAAAGTGCTGTTGATTCAAAGGATCTTGAAAAGCTTGCACGCTCTATCGCTGACACTTTAAGCAGCGAATTCTATACAAGAGTAAACGTTGGTATCGGTACTGCCGTTGTCGGTGTAAAGGATCTGGCCCGCTCATTCAAGGAAGCTCAGATGGCTCTTGAAGTCGGAAAGGTATTTGATACCGACAAGGTTATCGTAAGCTACGACAATCTCGGTATCGCAAGACTTATCTACCACCTCCCGACGACCCTCTGCGAGACTTTCCTCCATGAGGTGTTCAAGGTAGGCAGCATTGAGTCACTCGACCACGAAACTCTCTTTACTATCCAGAAATTCTTCGAGAATAACCTCAACGTTTCCGAGACTTCAAGAAAGCTCTTCGTACACAGAAATACTCTCGTGTACAGACTCGAAAAAATCAAGAAGCTTACAGGTCTTGACCTCCGTGAGTTCGATCATGCCATTATATTCAAGATCGCTCTTATGGTAAAGAAGTATCTGTCTGCAAATCCTGTCAAGTTCTGATTTTTTTCGTGTGCCTATGCACACTGCTTGACAGCCATTTTCTAAGGTAGGTGTAATCTTTTGGTAGAACTTAAAAACGTATCCGTGACCTACTCCAGCGGCGTCGATGCACTTAACGATGTCAGTCTGAAGATCAACGACGGCGACTTTGCTTTCGTTGTGGGTTCATCCGGTGCGGGTAAGAGTACTATGATCAAACTACTTCTCAAGGAGATCGATGCAACAAGCGGAAGCGTAATAGTCAACGGCTATAACCTCAATAAGCTGAGGAAGAAAAGAATACCCGAATTCCGCCGTACACTTGGCTTCGTTTTTCAGGATTTCCGTCTTATCCCGTCAATGACAGTATATGAGAATGTTGCTTTCGTTCTCAGAGTTATCGACGCTCCTACAAAACAGATAAAAAAGCGTGTGCCCTACGTTATCGACCTTGTAGGACTGCACGGTAAAATGAATTCATATCCCGACGAGCTTTCGGGCGGCGAGAAACAGCGTGTCGCCATTGCAAGAGCACTCGTCAATGACCCCAAGCTCATCATTGCAGACGAGCCTACGGGTAATATCGACCCTGAGCTTTCCTATGAGATTGTGGAACTGCTCAAGGGTATCAACGATCAGGGTACTACTATACTCATGGTTACTCATGAGCACGATCTTGTAAGACATTTCGGCGGACGTATAATCAATATATCCGACGGCAGGATCGCTTATGATGACGTAATCGCAGGTCTTGGCGAGATTCCCGAAGAACTTGAACAGGAGCTTGTTGAGGCTGACGACCTCGGCGGCGAATTCCCTATGGAAACTATGGCGGATTCATTCGTCGATGAGGCTGATATAATACAAACAGACGGAGCTGCATTTGACTTCACACAAGAAGCAGAGGCAGTTACCGATGAACCAGAGGAGACGGCGTACCCGGAAGCTGTTGTCAATACAGAAGAAGATATGCCGCTCTCTCTGGACGATATGACACCCGAGGATATCATTTCGGCTATAACTGACGAAAAACCAAAGGAAACAGCCGAGGATATCCGTGAACAGGCACAGGCTATAATTGAAGAAGCTGAAAAGAAGCTGGCAGAAGTTACCGCTATACAGGAGGAGGAAGCTGCCAGACTTGCCGAGGAAAAATCAAAGGCTGCGGAAACTGCCGCCGAGATAGCTCCTCAGACTGCTTCCGAGGCTGCATCGGACAACTCTCCGTCTACTGCTGCGGAAACTGCTCCAAAGGCAGAGAACAACGCTGTTTCAGGTGACAAGCCAAATAAAAAGAATAAAAGGAAAAAACACAGAAAATCCGCAAATAGCCGTAACAGTGCCTCCACTAATGCTGACGGAGGTGCAGGCAAATGAAATTAAGCGGAATCAAATACCTTACCGATCAGGGCTTTGAGAATATATGGAAGAATAAAATGATGGCTTTTGCCACATTCTGCGTAGTTCTTATATCTCTTGTCCTTGTCGGTGTAGCGGCTCTTTTCTACATCAACCTCAATTCCATGATAGCAGGTCTGGGAAGCCAGAACGAAATAGCTGTATTCATGGAAGTAGGCTCAACAGAAAAGGACAACGAAGCTGTTGAAGAAGCTATCAGAGCTATGGCAAACGTGGATACCATCGAATTCATCTCTAAGGAGGATGCCCTTGCAAGACAGAAGGCAAGCCTTCCTAATGCTGAAAAGATATTCACAGGCTACATCGGTGACGATGCAAGCTTTATGCCTGACGGCTTCAGCGTAACAGTTCACAATAACGATATCATTGCGGATACTACCGAGGAGATTGGTGCACTGGAAAACGTTCAGAGCGCATCCTCGTCTCCGCAGGTGGCTGAATTCCTCAGAGAGCTAAGGCGTGTCGTTACCTTTGTAGCAGGCACTATAGTTCTCGCACTTGTGGTAGTTTCACTCATAATCATATCAAATACCACAAAGGCGAGCGTATTCTCACGCCGTGAGGAAATACAGATCATGAAATATGTCGGTGCTACAAATGCATTCATCCGTATGCCATTCTTCGTTGAGGGTATGGTAACGGGATTTGTTGCAGGCGTTGGTGCATTCTTCATAACATGGGCGGCTTACAGAGCTATATATAACCTCGTTATTGGTCAGTCCATGCTCATGTCAACCTTTGGTATCGGAAGCATTATCCCATTCGGCGATATCAGAATATCCCTTATGGTTGCCTATATCGTAGCAGGCGCTCTTATCGGAGCAATGGGCAGTGTTATCAGTACAAGACGACATATCGACGTATAAAGGCTATAAATCGTATGCCGTGGGATGCTCCCCACGGCATATGGTCGTTTTAAGTACCTCTTTTTATCTGAGAAAAGGTCAGGTACTATGCCGAAGATCACAATAGTTTTTGAAAGGAGGATGCAGCTTTTTAGCTGACATCATTACTATGAAAAAATTAAAACTGATAAAACGTATCCTATCGTTCGTTATCTGCTGCACTTTGTCTACAGCACTCGTCGAAGGTCTCCCTGAATCGTTCAGCACCTCCAAAAAGGCATCGGCAAAGACTTTAGAGGAGATAGCACAGGAGCGTGAGGCTAACAATCAGATGATCGCCGACCTCGAAGTAAAGATCGGCTCTCTTGAGGGCGATAAAGCTCAGGAGCAGCAGTATCAGAATGTTCTCGGCGAGCAGATAGGCTTCATACAAAGCAATATCGACCTGCTCAACAGCGAGCTTGAGCAGATATCAGCAAATATCAATACAGCAGAGGTAAATATTACTGTACTTGACGAGAATATCGCAGGTATGGAAAAGAAAATAAAGGCTCAGCAGGCTGCTATCGACAAGAAGGTCGAGGTATTCAAGGAAAGACTGTGCGCTATGTACGTTTCGGGAAATGAACAGCTTTCGTCCATACTTGTCGGTTCTGCAAGCTTTTATGATATGCTTTCCCGTGTTGAGATGGTCAACCGCATTGCTGCAAATGACGAAAAACTTATAAACGACATTCTTGACGAGATAAGCAAGATGGAGCAGTATAAGGCTGAACTTGAAACGGAGAAGCAGAATCTCCAGCTTGAAAAGGAAAACCTTGAAGCAAGTCTCGCACAGCAGCAGGCAAGCAAAGAGGAAAAGGCAAGCGAAATGGTCACTCTTTATGACAAGATGCAGCATACTCAGAGCGAGATAGCTCGTCTTTCAAATGAGGAAACTCTTCTTACCGTAAATAAGGATGAACTGAGCCGTATCAATGCCGAGCTTGACAAGGAAGAGGACAGCATCAAGGAAGAGATACGCAAAGCCGCTGAGGAGGCTCAGAGGATATTTGAAGAAAAGCAGCGTCAGAAGGCTGAGGAAGAGGCAAGACGCAAGGCTGAGGAAGAAGCAAAGCGTAAGGCTGAGGAGGAGCGTATAGCCCGTGAAAAGGCTGCTGCCGAGGAAGCTGCACGTATCGCTGCTGAAAAAGCCGCTGCTGAAAAAGCTGCCGCCGAGGAAGCTGCAAGACTTGCCGCAGAAAAGAAAGCTGCAGAGGAAAGAGCTGCCGCAGAAGCCGCTGCTGCCGAAGCTGCAAGAAAGGCTGAGGAGGCTCAGAGAGCTGCCGAGGAAGCTGCTGCCGAAGCTCAGCGTCAGGCTGAGGAAGAACAGGCAAGAGCCGAAGAACAGGCAAGACAGGATCAGCAGGCTGCCGCACAGCAGGCTGTTGCAGGCAACGTAAGTTCATCGGGATTTATGTGGCCTGTCCCCGGATTCCGTTACATTACCAGCGGTGTCGGCCCAAGATGGGGAAGAAGCCATAATGGTATCGACATCGGTGATGCAGGTATCGACGGTGCTAATATCGTCGCATCCCGTGCAGGTACGGTTCATATCGGTTATCTCGGCTGTCCTCACGATTACGGAAAATCAGGAAGCTGCGGCTGCGGAGGCGGCTACGGCAACTATGTCATGATATACCATGACGGTACATATACGACTCTCTACGGTCACATGAAATCCATATCTGTCTCAGAGGGACAGTATGTTGAGCAGGGAGAGGTCATCGGACGTGTAGGCTCAACAGGCTATTCAACAGGTCCGCATCTTCACTTTGAGGTGAGAAAAAACGGCTCTTATGATGACCCTGAAAATTACGTTTCACCATGATATGTTTGGGACACTGAAAAGTAATTGAAAGGAGAGTACGGCTAAGCCGATCTAATTATGATGAATTTTAAAAAGGTGCTGGCATTTATACTCAGTTCAGCACTTTCAATGGGAAGTGCTGCATATTTCCCTTATTATGCCGCAAATGCACGTACTGTCGAGGATATTGAGCAGGAGAAAGCGGCAAATTCTCAGATGATAGCTGATCTTGAAGCAAAATTGACAGTGCTTGCACAGAGTGAAGCTGATGAGCAGAAGTATCAGGAAACGCTCAATCAGCAGCTTAAAGTCATAAGCGACAACATAGCTCTGCTGACAGGCGAGATAGAACAGCTTACAAATGACATCGCATCTGCAAAGGATAGTATTGCCAAGCTTGATGATTCCATTGTTCAGCAGCAGGATGCTATAGATGAAAAGGTGGAGACGTTCAAAAAGCGTCTCTGCGAAATGTACGTATCAGGCAATGAGAATTTTGCAACGGTGCTGATGGGAACATCCAGTTTTTATGATATAATATCAAGGGTGGAGATGCTCAACCGTATTGCTGATTATGACCAGAAGTTAATTGATGATATCCTCAGTGAGATAAGCAGCATGGAGGATATGAAAAACGAGCTAAGCCGTCAGAAGTCTGAGCTGGAGGAAAATATTGTCCGTCAGCAGGAGAGTGTCGAGGAGAAAAACTCCGAGATAGAGATGCTGAACGAAAAGCTGTCGGGCAGCAAACAGCAGATGGAGACTCTTGTTCATGAATCGTTTCTGCTGAGTGCTGATAAGGACGAGCTTGAAGCTGAAAACCAAAGGCTTGAAAAGGAGTCGCAGGAAGTCCATGAGAGAAATGCCCGTGAAGCTCAGAGACTTTACGAGGAGGAACTGCGTAAGCTTGCGCTGCAGACAACTGTAGTGCCTGCGGAAACTACAACCCTCAAATTCGTATACATAGAGACTACCGCTGCAACTGCCGCACCGATACAGACGACCGAAAAGTCAACAGCAGCCGAGACAGCAAAGCCGACGGCAACCACACACGTAACGGCTGCGCCTCAGACAGAAGCACAAACTGAGCCGCCGACAACTACAACACTTCCGCAGACTACCCAGCCGCCTGCAACTACTGCACCTCCTCCGCCGACTACGGAGGCACCTGCTGTAACACAAGCACCTGCGATAAATTCAGCAGGCTGGACATGGCCTGTTCCAGGTCATACTTCTATTTCAAGTCCGTTCGGCTACAGAGCGGAGTTTGATGAGTTCCATAAGGGTATTGATATCAGCGACTCAGGTATATATGGTGTGCCTGTTGTTGCTGCAAGAAGCGGTATAGTTGATTTTGCCCGTGACGGCTGTACTCACGATTATCCGAAGGTAAACGGTGTGGCGACCTGTACTTGTAACGGCTACTTCGGAAACTATGTGCAGATATCCCATGACGCTTCAACTTACAGCAGATACGGTCACATGAAGCAGATATGTGTCAGCGAAGGTCAGTACGTCCAAGCAGGCGATGTTATCGGCTATGTAGGCTGTACAGGCTGGTCAACAGGAAACCATCTGCACTTTGATGTGAATGTAAACGGTCAGTGGACAGACCCAATGACATTTTTTAATTAAG
>Ga0256872_10000617_pt1 | contig 10420 bp, 13 predicted proteins | sample RumenRJG_08RNA_FD_186119 | JGI IMG/M metagenome (GOLD analysis project Ga0256872, IMG submission 186119) | Metatranscriptome of bovine rumen microbial communities from Lethbridge, Alberta, Canada - Rumen RJG_08 (Metagenome Metatranscriptome) | ecosystem: Host-associated > Mammals > Digestive...
ATTTTCTGTTTTTAAAGAATTTAAAAGAAAAATAACAGTGGTTTTTATACATCACGGTAAATTAAAGCCAGTGCACTTTAATTTTTCTTTATCTTTTTTGCTCATATGCTTCTTAGCATGGACGACATTAACATTATGGGCAGGGTTCATATCGGGACAACATGTTGATTATTGGAAAGTAAAAGCAGATAATAAAATAATGAAAATAAGAATGTTGTTCTTTTCCGAACAAATAAAAAAATCAAAAGAAATCTTGGCACAAATAAAACAGAATGACGATCATATAAGATCTTTATTATCTATGGATTCAAAGAGAATAATAATAGAAAACGGATTGGGATATGGTGGTCCGACTCCGGTAGAATCAAGTGCATTATCTTTAATCCTTTCCGGAAAAACGGATTCAATATCTTACCAAAATTTAGCGGAAAGATCTTTTGAATTGATGGAAGAATATAAAGCTACAATAAAAAGTTATAACGAAATAATAGATCATATAAATTTCCAAAGAGAAAAATTCAGATATACTCCTTCAATATGGCCTTGCAAAGGAATAATATCTTCTATGTTCGGTTTCAGATTGCATCCTATTTTCAGAAATAAATTCTTTCATACTGGCATGGATATAGCAGGTAAAAAAGGCGAATCCGTTCATTCTACGGCAGACGGCATTATAGTTTTTGCCGGATGGCAAAGAGGTTACGGATATGTCATTTCAGTTGAGCACGGATACGGATACAGAACTGTATATGCACATTTATCAAAAATGCTTGTAAAAAAAGGTGAAGTTGTAATAAAAGGACAAGAAATTGCAAAAATGGGAAGCACCGGCAGATCTACGGGACCGCATTTGCATTATGAAGTTCATTATAATAATAGACCGATTAATCCGGTAAAATATTTATCCGGATATTTTAATTAATAAAAAGGATTTTATTATGAGTAAAAAAAGTAAAAAGTATCTTGATAGTGTTGAAACATGGATAGGACTTGATACTACATTTAAAGGAAATATAATTTCCAACAAAGCCGTAAGAATTGACGGAAAAATGGTTGGTAATATAGAAAAAAGCGAAGGGGTTGTTATAGGAGAAAGCGCGGAAATAAAAGGAAATATAACTGCAAAATATATAGTTATCGGCGGAAGAATAGAAGGTAATATTATAGCAACCGAAGGTATAGAACTATTAGACAAATCGGTAGTTATCGGTAATATACAAACAACTATTCTTTCCATAAGTGAAGGTGCTTTTTTTGAAGGAAAAAGTACAATGATAAAACAACAAGAAGATGATGTTGAAGATAATAAAGAAGAAACAGAAGATGAAGAAGAAAACAAACAAGAAGAACTTATAGAAGAGGATTAAAGGACTAATATCATGATGAATTTTTTAAGAAGACATAAAGTTACAATATTTTTACTTACAATTTGCGGTTTTTTGGCAGGAACATTTGTAGGTTTCGGTTCTTATTTATTCGGAGAAAGAACTTACTATGATACAGCTGCAGTTGTAAATGGTCAAAAAATACCATATAAAATATACTATGCACTATATAACAATGCCATAAGTATGATTAAGTATTCAAACATGGATTTAACCGAAGAAATGATGAAGAGAATTCAAAACGATATAATTACAAATTTGGTTAAAGATGAAATAATTTATCAACAGGCAGATAAGTATGGAATAACGGTTTCCGATAGTGAACTTGCTGCAGATATTCAAAGTTATCCTTATTTTTTAAATGAAAACAATCAGTTTGATAGCAGATATTATTTCCAATTTTTAAATAATATGAGATTATCCCCTAAAGAGTTTGAAAACTTAAGAAGGAAACAACTTATATCCAATAAATTGCAACTTTTAATTGCTTCGTCTGCAAAAATGAGTGATGCACAACAAAAGTATTTTAAAGAAAACAGTAAAGAAGATGTAAATGAAGCTATGCTTTTACAAATAAAGCCTAATGAAATTTTAAATGATTGGTTTGAAAAAGTACAAGATAAAACAGATTATAAAATAACATTAAAGAACAGTTAATTATTTTAGGTAAATTTTAAATTTCTTTAACTCTTTTTTTAATTTAATATATGGCATTCCTACCACAGTGTAGTAATCGCCATATATTTTTTTTACAAAACAATCGTCCTTATCTTGAACGGCATAAGAACCTGCTTTATCCATATGTTTACCGAATAAAGTTTTAAGTTTATCATCGGAAAGTTTTTGCATCTTTACTTTGGCTACATCATAAAACACAAGTTCTTTATTGTCACTTAAAATAGTAACTCCTGTATAAACTTTATGAAAACTACCATTAAGTTCATTTAATATTTGAATTGAATGCTCTTTGTTTTTAGGTTTTCCTACAATTTTGCCATTTAAAACAACAATTGTATCTGCACCTATAACTATAGCCCCAGGTTTTTCTTGTTTTACGGATTTTGCTTTTTGATAAGATAAAGATTTTACAATAGCTGACGGCCTTTTATGAATAATTTTTTCTTTTATAGTACTTGGAATTACTTTAAAAGAAAGTCCCCACTTTTTTAAAAGCTCTATTCTTCTTGGAGATTGTGAAGCTAAAATTATTTTATTTGTTTGTTGCATTTTTTGTATAACAAGTTATCCATTTAAGATAATTTTGTTCCCCATCCAAAATATCATAACATACTATTTCAGGAACTTCATAAGGATGATTTTCTTTTACTTTTTTTATTATTTTTTTTAAATTTGATTTTATTGATTTACATATAAGCAAATATTCATTTTTTCTATTGATTTTATTTTTCCACCAATAAACAGATTCAATATTTGTTATTATATTAACACAAGAAATCAAATTTTGACTTAATAAAACTTTTATAATTTTATTTGTAATTTTTTTATTTGGTGTTGTTATCGTAATCGTTATATATTTCATTAAATATTATTTCAAATCCAAGACATCTCTCATATCATAAAAGCCTGCAGGCTTATTGTTAACCCATTTTGCTGCTCTTAATGCTCCTGCAACAAGACATGCTCTTGATGTTGCTTTATGTGATATTTCTATTACTTCCCCTTCACTTGCAAAATATACTTTATGATCTCCGCAAACATCTCCGCATCTTACCGCATGAACCCCTATTTCGCCGGGTTTTCTTAATGCTTGTGTTCCGTATCTTCCATATACACCAACATCTTTTAAACTTTTGTTATGTCCTGCAGCAACAGCTTCAGCTAATCTTAATGCTGTTCCTGACGGAGAATCTTTTTTCTTGTTATGATGAATTTCAACTATTTCAACATCATAGTTAGGAATTTTCTTTGAAATGTTTTCAACTATATCAAGTAACAAATTAATTCCGGTTGACATATTAGGTGCAAAAACTATAGAAATCTTTTCCCCTGCTTTTTTTAATACTTCTTTATTTTCGTCTGTTAAACCTGTTGTTCCTATAACTATTTTTGCATTTTTCTTAAGAGCAATTTCCACATTTTTCATTGTATTTGATGCTATTGTAAAATCTATTATAACATCCCCCGCATTTACAACATTCTCCATATCACTTGATTTTACTATTAAAGGATCTTTGTTACCTATTGCAGGACTTGAATCTATTTCCGTTCCTGCAACTATATTAAAATCTTTATCTTGTTTTGCCATATTGATTATTGCACTACCCATTCTGCCGCATGCACCACAAACTATTATATTAGCCATATTTTTCTCCTAAAAAAGCCATAGACTTAGCTTAAAGCTAAGTTTATGGCTTATAATAATAAAAAATTTATATTAAGTTAAAACTTTTTAATGTTTTTCTTAAACTTTCCTTATGTTCGTCAGACAATGAACACATAGGAAGTCTCATTTCATCGGAACATATACCCATCATAGCCATTGCCGCTTTAACCGGTATAGGGTTTGTTTCTATAAACATTGCTTTTACCAAAGGCAACCATTTAAAAGCTATTTCGTTAGCTTTATCCAAATCTTTTTTTAACATTGCATTAACCAAATCTGCAACAACTTTAGGACATATATTCGATAATACGGAAATTACTCCTGTTCCACCGATAGACATTATAGGTACTGTCAAAGCATCATCACCGGATATCAAATCCATCTCAGGAGCCAACATTCTTATTTGAGACATTTGATCGAGTGAACCTGAAGCTTCTTTTACCGCAACTATATTTTTACAATCTTTTGCAAGTTGTGCTATTGTTTTAGGTTCAATGTTGACTGCAGATCTACCTTGAATATTGTATAACACAACAGGAATATTGATTGCATTCGCAACTTCTTTATAGTGAAGATACAAACCTTTTTGTGTAGGTTTGTTATAGTATGGAGCAACAAGCAATACTCCGTCACAACCTACTTCTTGTGCATGTTTAGACAATCTTATTGCTTCTGCCGTAGAGTTTGAACCTGTTCCTGCAATAACTTTTAATTTACCATTAGAAAACTCTACTGCCTTTTGTATAACTTCGTCGTGTTCTTGATGAGATAATGTTGCAGATTCTCCCGTTGAACCGCAAGGAACAATACCGGTAATTCCGGCATCTATCTGCATATCAATTATTTTTTTGTACGCATCAAAATCAACCTTATTGTTTTTTAATGGTGTGACAATAGCTGTAAAACTGCCTGAAAACATAAAAACCCCTTTACTACATTAAATTTATATTTATAACTTTTATTTTATTTCTTTAGACATCAAATCTTCTATTGTTTCCGCTTTTCTTATTACTTTTACTTTGGAACCGTTAACCAATAATTCCGTTCCTCTTAATCTTGAATTATATTGACTTGCCATCGCTCTGCCGTAAGCTCCGACACATTCTACGGCAATAAAATCACCTTGTTCCGGCACAGGAAACTTTCTGTCTTTAGCAATAAAATCACTTGATTCACATACAGGTCCTACAATATCTGCAACCTGTTGTTTTTTAGAAGATTTTTTTACAGGCAAAACATTATGAAAAGATTCATATAATGCAGGTCTTATCAAATCCGTCATAGCCAAGTTTGTAATTATAAAATTCTTTGTACCTGATGTTTTTCTGTATAAAACTTCTCCCACCAATATACCCGTATCACCTACAATCGCTCTTCCAGGCTCAACAATTATCGTTTTACCTTTATACTTTGAGTATACAGGCATTATCAACTTTCTTAAATCTATAGGTTTTTGCGGTTTATCGGTAGCCGTATATTTTATTCCAAGACCACCGCCGATATCAATATATTTTATATCTATACCGTTCTCTTCCAATTTATCTATCAAAGCAGACATTTTTTCTGCTGCTAATTTAAAAGGTGCAACATCCAAAATTTGTGAACCTATATGACTATCCACACCTACAACTTCAATATTTTTCATTTTTGATGCTTTAATATAAATATCCAATGCATCTTCGTATCTTATACCGAACTTATTTCCTTCTTTACCTGTTGTAATATATTTATGGGTATGAGCATCAACATTAGGATTTACTCTAAAAGAAATTCTTGCTTTCTTTTTTAGTTTTCCTGCTATTTTATTTATTTTTTCCAACTCTTCAAAAGATTCTACATTGAACATCAAAATATTGTTTTTTAACGCAAACTCTATTTCTTGTGTTGTTTTCCCCACACCGGAATAAACTATTTTTTTGAGGTTTTATTCCCGCTTTTAATGCTCTGTACAATTCACCGCCGGAAACTATATCCGCACCGGCACCGAGTTTTGCCAACAATTTTAATATGCTGTAATTGGAATTTGCTTTCATTGCATAACAAACAATGGTATCAATACCTTTAAAACCGGTTTTATATGCATTAAAGTTAGATTCCAATTTTTTTGAGAATAAATATAAATCGGTGTTCCGAACTTTTTAGCTAATTTTGATACTGGAACTTTTTCAACGAACAACTCGTTTCTTACATACTTTAACATCTTCTTACAATGCTCCCTTTATACTCTAATATTTCAACTTGTTATGATACCAAAATAGAAGATAAAAGGCAATTAAACCAGTAGGATAAATTTATTATTTTAAAACTTATTCAAATTAAATCTATTGGTATTAATATGACAAATTGCCATTGCAAGAGCATCGGCCGCATCATCCGGTTTTGGTATTTCTTTTAAACCGAGCATCGTTTTTACCATATGCTGCATTTGATACTTATCAGCCAAACCGTAACCGGTTAAAGCCATTTTTATTGTTCTTGGATTATACTCAAACAACGGAAGATCTTTTGTGACAACGGCTGATATTAAAGCACCTCTTGCCTGACCTATAGTTGCTATAACTTTAGATCCTTTTAGAAAAAATATATCTTCCATCGCAACCACTTCAGGTTTATATGTATCAACTATTTTTTGTGTTTCTTTAAATATGAACTTTAATCTGTCAGCCAGGGTATCTTTAGGATAGGTTTTCATACACCCGTAAGCCAAACATGTAAGTTTATCTGTTTTACCTTTATATACAACACCCCAGCCGGGCATTGCTAGGCCGGGGTCTATACCTAAAACTATCATTATGCTCCGTATTTTTCCATATCTTCTTTTGAGATATCAAAATTGGAGAACACATTTTTAACATCATCGTGTTCTTCAAGTTCGTCCAAAAGCTTTAACATATGTTCTGCATTTTCACCTTCAAGTTTAACATATGTTTGAGGAACCATAGAAATTTCGGATTCTGCAACTTCAATATTCTTAGCTTTTATTGCATCTAAAACTGTATTAAAGTCATTAGTTGTAGTATAAATTTCATAACTGTCTTCTTCTGCAACAAAATCTTCTGCTCCTGCATCTAATGCTATTGTCATGATAGTATCTTCATCACCTGCAGATTTATCTATTGCAATAAAACCTTTTTTGGAAAACATCCAACCAACACAACCGGTTTCTCCCATACTGCCGGAATGTTTTGAAAATATTTTTCTTATATCGGATGCTGTTCTGTTTTTATTATCTGTTGTCGTTTCAACAATTAAAGCAACACCTGCAGGACCGTATCCTTCATAAGTTATTTCTTCATATACTGCACCCGGAAGTTCTCCTGTTCCTCTTTGAATTGCCTTTTTAATATTATCTTGAGGCATATTTGCATTTCTTGCATCATCAACGGCTTTTCTAAGTCTTGCATTGTTTTCTATAATTCCGCCGCCTTCCTTTGCAGCAACAACAATTTCTCTAATTATTTTTGTAAAAACTTTACCTCTTTTTGCATCAGTAGCTGCTTTTTTGTGTTTAATACTTGCCCACTTATTATGACCTGACATAACTAAAACTCCTTACTATATAAATTAATATTTCATTTGAAATATAAGTTCACCTTTACCGCTGTATGCCTTTCTTAAAGTTTTTTTACCGTTAACGAAAGTATCTATATACATAGGAAATTCGGAATTATTACTACTAAAAATTTTTGTATCACCGTTTAATTTATTATCTTTATATTTTTCTATTTTATTAATATTACCGTCTTCATAATATATTTTAGATTCTCCCTCTAACTTATCTTGAGAATAATTATATTGTGTTTTTACGGAACCGTTAGAAAAATATTCTTTACTCTCTCCTTCTTTTTTTCCGTTAAAATATTCCGTTTCAATTTTTGTCATTCCGTTAACATAATATTCTTTGTATATACCGTTTAATTCGCCACCGGAATATTCTGCCGAAGACAACAATGTTCCGCTACTTGAATATTTTTTTACTTTACCGTCTAACAAGCCGTCTTTATAATTGGATAATTGTTTTTCTTGTCCGTTATCATAAAACTCTTTACAAACACCTTCTAACTTTCCGTTTCTGTAATTTTTTACCGTCTCAACATTTCCGCTCGGATAAAAAGTTTTTGTAACACCTTCTATTTTACCGGCATTATAATTCATTTCCCCTGTTAACTTATTTTCCATATCATATTCTTTTACCGAACCGTTAGGTATTTCACCGGTAAAAGATACAACTTCACCTTTTTCATTTAACAATTCTTTTGCAATAACTTCGGAATTTAATACATATTCGTATTCTATAGGTTTACCGTTAGAAACAGATAACAATCTTTTTTCTACAAAAACAACGGGGTCCGTTGCTATCTGATCTCCTTTTTCCTTTATTTGCATACTTTCATTCGGATCAACAGCTACATCTTTTTTTTGTTCGGTAGAAGAACAGCCAAACACAAACAAAGATAACATTAACGATAATAAGATTTTAATTTTCACAATTTTGCCCCTTTAGATTTATTTTTCTTTGTATGTTCAAATAATTTCAATTTTAAAATTTCTTTTTGTAAATCATGTTCCGCAATGGCAGATGATATCTTATCCTTTTGTTTCAACAATTCTTCGGCACTTTTTTTTGCCTCATTAATTTTTGCATCGTCAACTTCTTCCGATCTTATGGCAAAATCCGCTATAACACTAACTTCGTTCTGTGAAATTTCAACAAAACCGCCCATTATCGTTATGTATTTTTTTTCACCGTTTTCTTCAACTATTTCTATTTCTCCGCCTGCAAGTTTTGTTATAAGTGCAGTATGACCTGCAAGTACGGTAATAATACCCGATTTCGTTGGAAAACTTGTCTGAATAACATTACCGCTATAACTTACACCTTCCGGAGATAAAATATCCAACTTATAAATATTAGGCACTATTTACCTGCCTTTTTTAACACATCTTCTATTGTACCTGCCATATAGAAACACTGTTCGGAAATATCATCATATTTTCCCTCAATAATTTCTTTAAAACCTTTAATTGTATCTTCAAGTTTAACATATTTTCCCTCAAGACCCGTAAAGGTTTCGGCAACAAACATAGGTTGTGTAAGGAATTTTTGAATTTTTCTTGCTCTTGCAACAGTGAGTTTATCTTCATCCGATAATTCATCCATACCCAAAATTGCAATAATATCCTGCAAATCTTTATATTTCTGTAAAATTTTCTTTATATTCATGGCAACATCATAATGTTCCTGACCTACAGTATTAGGATCAAGCAATCTTGATGATGATGTTAAAGGATTAACGGCCGGATAAAGACCTTGTTCTACAATAGCTCTGTCAAGTGTAATTGTTGCATCCAAGTGAGAGAATATTGTTACAGGTGCAGGATCCGTATAGTCATCGGCAGGAACATATATTGCCTGAACCGATGTAACCGAACCTTTATTTGTCGATGCAATTCTTTCTTGAAGTTCACCCATATCGGATGCCAAGTTAGGTTGATAACCTACTGCGGAAGACATTCTTCCGAGCAATGCGGAAACCTCACTTCCTGCCTGTGCGAATCTGAAAATATTATCTATAAACAAAAGCACATCTTCATGATTTTGATCTCTGAAATATTCTGCCATTGTAAGTCCGGTTAAAGCGACTCTCATTCTGCTTCCCGGAGGTTCATTCATTTGTCCGAAAACAAGAACTGTTTTATCTAAAACATTGGATTCTTTCATTTCCATCCATAAATCCGTTCCTTCTCTTGTTCTTTCTCCAACACCGGCAAATACGGAGTGCCCGTCATGTTCCATAGCAATGTTTCTTATGAGCTCTTTAACAACAACGGTTTTACCTACTCCTGCTCCACCGAATATACCGATTTTACCGCCTTTTGTAAACGGTGAAATCAAATCTATAACTTTTATACCTGTTTCCAATATCTCAGGGGTTGTTTTTTGTTCGGATAATTTAGGAGACGGTTTGTGTATAGGCATAAACTGACAATCTTTTTTTTCTATTTTGCCAAGACCGTCAACAGGATTACCTAAAACATTAAATATTCTGCCTAAAGTTTTTTCACCTACCGGAACAGAAATAGGAGCATTTGTTCTTATAACTTTATCTCCTCTTTTTACTCCGTCGGTTGAACCTAAAGCTATTGTTCTTACTTCAAAATTATCCATTTGGAACATTGTTTCCAATACCAAAACGGAACCGTTTTTAAGTTCAATATTTAATGCTTCATAAACATCAGGTGTTTCATTTTTGAACCTGACATCCACAACAGCACCTTGAACCCTTATAACAAAACCTTCACCTTTTTTTAAATTATCTTTTTCCATTGTCATACCCTTTATATTCTATACTAAACTATTTGTCCGTTTGCTAAATCCAATATCTCGTTTGTAATTTTTTCTTGTCTTGATTTGTTGTACATTGTCGTTAATGACGATGATATTTCGTGTGCATTTTCTTTTGCATTACTCATGGCCGACATTCTTGCAGATTGCTCGCTTGCATAAGAATTCATCATCATATCATAAAAAACAACTTCCATGTAATATGGAATTAAATCGTCCAAAACTTCTTTCGGAGACGGTTCGAAAATATGGTCTCCTTTACTTACAAAATTTTTATCTTTTTGAACAGGAACTAATATTTTTGTTATTGATTCCTGAACCAAACGATTTTTAAAATGTGTATAA
>Ga0256872_10000630_pt1 | contig 10328 bp, 7 predicted proteins | sample RumenRJG_08RNA_FD_186119 | JGI IMG/M metagenome (GOLD analysis project Ga0256872, IMG submission 186119) | Metatranscriptome of bovine rumen microbial communities from Lethbridge, Alberta, Canada - Rumen RJG_08 (Metagenome Metatranscriptome) | ecosystem: Host-associated > Mammals > Digestive...
AGTTTGCTTATTGTACCGTTGAAATCAGAAGACAAAATATTGGGAGTAATCGAGTTGGCATCGTTCAACTTGTTGAAACCATACGAGATACTCTTTGTAGAACAGCTTTGCGATTCAATAGCGTCAACATTGGCGTCTTTGAGAATCAACACCAGAACAGCAGAATTGTTGCAAGAGTCACAGAAAAAGTCTGATGAACTTGCGGTTCGAGAAATAGAGCTTCGTAAGACCATGGACGAAATGACAGTTGCCCGCGATGAAGCTCAGCGTCGTGAGGCAGAAATGGCCGGTATTCTTCAGGCTGTGGACGATACATTGTTGAAAGCAGAGTTGGATCCGGAAGGCAAATTTGAGTCAGCTAACCAGAAGTTCCTTTCGGCATTGGGTTACCGCAAAGACGAATTGATTGGCAGAAATATCCGTACAATTTTGTCTGACGAGTATGTTAAGAGTTTTGATATTATCTGGCAAAATATTTGTCAAGGACAATCATATCAAAGTACAATCAATCAGAAAAACAAGCATGGTGAAATTGTTTGGCTTTTAACACAGTATACATCAATATTTGACCCAAAAGGCGATGTGGTACGTATTCTGTTTATAGCGAACGATATTACAGAACAGAAAGTTACAGAAGAGAAAAACAAACGACTTCTTGCAGAATCCACCGAGCGTGCCGAAATGCTTATGGCAACTCAGGAAAGTATGGCTAAAAACAGAATCGAGATGGTGTCAGTCATGACCGCTATCGACGAAACACTTATGAAAGCCGAGTATTCTGTAGAAGGTAATTTGTTGTCAGCCAACCAGAAACACATCAAAACCATGGGTTATGACTTTGAAAAAACAAAAGGTACCAACATCCTTACCTTCATTCCGGATGAAGAAATTGTTGAATTCAAGTCATTATGGCAAAGTGTTTGTGAAGGTAATTTACACCAGATGACAGTAAAACGTAAGAGTAAACTTACTGGAAACGATATTTGGCTTATCAACCAGTATACACCTGTAAGGGATACTAATGGCAAAGTGTTCAAAGTGCTTTACACTGCGTTTGATATCACCTCTCACAAAGAGATTGAGGAACAAGCAATGAAGCAAGTGGAAACCCTTAGAAAACAAAACCACGAACTTGCTGAACAGTTGGAAACAATCAAAACAAGAGAGACTTCGTTGAAGAATCAATTGGGTGAAATAGAGAAAGTAAACAGCCTTGTTGACAGCGGACAACAAACCTCGCTCGATGATAAATATCGCAGTTGGCTGAAGAGTTTTGACAATTAGTCTAAAAAAATGAGGTAAAATTTTTATTTGTAAAAAAAAAAATCCGTAATTTAGCAACAATATTTGAAAAGCATAATGGCACAACAGGATACTAACATATCAACTCAAGAGGCTAATACATCTGGCAGTTCTAATATGGTGTTGACATATACCATTGTAGGATTCCTGATAGGATTGCTGTTTCCATTGGCTTCTATTTTTGTGTACATCTTTGATAAGTCGTTAACATTCAACCTAAACAGTATCGAACACATGCATAAGTCGTCGTTGGCTTATGTGTTGGATATGGCTCCTTTTGTTATTGCTTTGATATTCTTCTATTTTGCTCGAAGAAATCGTCAGCAAAACAAAAAGTTGGAAATTATGCTTGCAGAAAAAAATGAGATTTTCCGCAAGAACTCTATGATTGCGAAACGAATTGGTGAAGGTGATTTGTTTTTTGACACTTCAGATATTGATGAAGACGACCTTTTGGGACGCTCGTTGTTGATAATGAAAAACAACCTTGTGGCAACATCCAAACGTGAAAACGAACAAAGTTGGATTGCAAAAGGTAAGGAAATCATTGGTGATATTCTTCGTCAGCGCAATAATATCAACGAGTTGGCTTACGAAACAATTATCAATTTGATAGAATATATAGGTGCAGTACAAGGTGCATTTTATTTATATGACGATGACAAACAAGTTTTGATTAATATTGCAACTTACGCTTACAATCGTAAGAAGTATATTACACAAGAATTCAAAATCGGTATCGGACTTGTAGGTCAGACAGCTTTTGAGCGCGATATTATATATCGAAAAGAAATTCCGGATGATTATGTAACAATAAGTTCCGGTATTTTGGGCGATCAAAAGCCGCGTACATTATTGCTTTCACCGCTTATTAACGACGAAAAGTTGCAAGGCGTAATAGAATTTGCGTCTTTGGAAGAAGATATGCCGGACAAATTGTTGCAACTTATCAAAGAAGTAAGTGCGATTATTGCGCAGACAATCTTCAACTTGAAAGTTAATACAACCACCGAAAAACTTTTGCAGGAAGCGCAGACAATGACCCGTCAGCTTCAGAAAAACGAGGAAGAACTTCGTAAGAATGCAGAAGACATGAAAAAAGCGCAGATGGAACTTCAAGAGACCAACAAGAAATTGGAGGCTCAGATTCGCGAGGTGGAACGTGGTCAAAAACGTCAGTATGCATTGCTTGAAAATGCGTCTGAGGTCATCTCAATTTACGACGAAAGTGCGATTGTAACATACGAAAGCCCGTCTTCAAAGAGCATTTTGGGTTACGATCCTGATTATATTGTTGGCAAAACAGCATACGAAAAGTTTGATGACAACTCAAGAGAAAAATTCCATGATGTTTTCAAACAGCTGATTGCTCAGCCGGAAAAACCTGTAACATTTGAATATCAGTTCAAAAAATCGAATGATGAGATTTTGTGGCTTGAGGCAACCGGACGAAACCTTTTGAGTAATGCTGCTATCCAAGGTATTATTTTCAATACACGAGATATTACCGTAAGAAAAATTGCAGAAAAAGCGCAGCGTATGCAAGGTGAAATGCAGGCACTTTCCGAAAACTCTTTGGATGCAATTTTGCGACTTTCACCTGAAGGCAAATTTTTCTATGTCAATCCTGTTGCAGAACAGTTTACGCGTGTTAAAAAGGATGATTTGTTGCAACACCAAATAGATGAAGTAGAACTTGACGAAAAAATTGCAACATTTTTCAAGGAGTCGTTGGAACAAGTCGTTCATAATCAGCGTATGTTTGATACAGAAGCTACCTTCCCTCGAGATGGTAAAGAAGATATTATTATCCAATTTAATGCCATTCCGGAGTACAACAAGGAAAAAGAGCTTGAAACCATTTTGTTTGTGGCTCACGATATTACCGAGCGCAAACGTATTGAAATGGAAATTGAAGAAAAGAACAAGAGTATTACCGAGTCAATCAACTATGCTCAAAGAATTCAGTCTGCGATTATTCCGAGTCTGGATGCAATAGAGGCTCGTTTGCCGAAGTTCTTTATGTTCTATCGTCCGCGTGATGTTGTAAGCGGTGATTTCCCGTGGTTCTTTGAAAAAGACGCCAACATCTATATTGCGGCAGTTGACTGTACCGGACACGGTGTGCCGGGTGCGTTGATTTCATTTATCGGATATTTTAATCTTAACAGAATAGCAGAATATTCAGACAAACTTAATGCTGGTCAGATACTTGATGACTTGCATCTTGGAGTTAGAAAGACTTTGAAACAAGATCGTGATGATACAGAAGCACGAGATGGCATGGATATTGCTTTATGTAAGATTAATTTTGAAACAAAAACTTTACACTTCTCGGGAGCTCACAGACCGCTTTATTATCTGAATAATCAGAAGGAGTTGGTAAAATATCGCGGAACTCCACAGGCTATCGGTGGTAAACCGACAAGAAAGGGTAAAGAAAAAGAGTTTGAAGATCACGAAATTCAATTTAATGCAGGAGAAAAAGTATTTTTCTTCTCCGATGGTTTGCCGGATCAGATAGGCGGCGATGCAGGACGAAAATATCGTCCGGGACGTATCGAAGAGTTGATAACAGCAAATCCGGATTATTCAATGGCTCAATACAAAGAGTTGTTTGAGAAAGATTTTATTGAATGGAAGGGCGCAAACAAACAAGTAGACGATATATTATTAATCGGCATAGAGTTTTAATAGTCTCATAATATTTTACAAAAAATCATATTATGGCAAGTATAAAGGATCATAAAGAGTCGCTAGATTTTGTTTATGACTTCTACGTAAAGATGAAGCGAAACAAGATAAATTTGGCGTACGAGGGCGAGATAACGCATCAGATCACAAAAGCGTTCACCTCACTCACCGAAACCAATATGGCGCGGGAGGAGGATGCAAGTTCTGTGCAGAAGAAGGTGTTCCATGTTATGGTGGAGTGTCTTCAAAACATCAGTAAGCACTCGGAAAGCGCGCCAAACGGGTCAGCCAAAGACGGACGTGGTATTTTCATGGTCTCCAAGGGCGATACCGAATATAATGTTACTACAGGTAATATTATAAAAAATGAAAATGTTGAAAAACTCCGTGGTATATTGGAGAATATCAACAAATTAGATAAAGATGGGTTGAATAAACTCTATAAACAGCAAATGCGTGATGGTCATATTTCAGACCGTGGCGGTGCTGGTTTGGGTTTTATTGATATTGCGAGAAAAACAGGAGAGAAACTTCTTTACAGTTTTCTCAAAATAGACAGTACCAATTCATTTTTTGTATTAACATCAACTATTTCCAGAATTAAAGAATAAAAATTTATTATTATGTCAGTTATAAAAATTCAAGGTTCAGACGATACCCCAACAGTTGTCCTCGATAAGGAAAACAACATATTTGAAATTTCAGGCAGATCTTTGCCGGAAGATGTAGTTGCATTCTATAATCCTATTTTGGATTGGCTTTCAGAATATGCAAAAGATCCTTTGGACAAAACAGTTTTTAACTTCAAATTGGAGTATTTTAATACTGCTTCTTCAAAATTGTTGCTTGATGTACTTTTGAAACTCGAAGACATCAACAGTGCAGGTCATGATGTGCTCGTAAAATGGCATTATCCTGATGATGATGAAGATATGGAAGAAGCCGGTGAGGAATATTCTGATATTGTAGATGTTCCTTTTGAACAAGTTCCTTATACTATTGATTAATTTTTGTAGTATAATATTAAAATTAAAACTCAACTAACTTAAAATCAGTATAGTTTTATTAGAATCGTAGCATTATGAGTGAAGAGATATTAAAAGCTTTGATCCAGATGTTTGCCCTTATTGCTAAGCAAGACGGCGGTATCGAGGAATCTGAGTTGCATTATGTGGAAAGTTTTCTTATATCGCAATTAGGTGCCGAGGCTTCCCTGCCTGTAATGCAAGATTTTAAGAAACAAGTTGGTCTTATCGAAGATGAGAAAACTCGCAGAAAAAAAGAGCGCGAACGTCTCAAGGCTTTGGAGTTGGGTAATGATCCTGCTAAAAAGGCTCGGGAGGAAAAAGATGCGCAGCTTACTTCTGTTAAGGAATCTGTAAGAATTCTTGGTCTTTGTAAAAAGATTAACAAAACTATTAACAATAAGCAGAAAGTTGTCGTTTTTGTTCGTCTTTACGAATTGGTAAATACTAGTAAGAAGTTTACCGAACAGCGTATGGCGATTATCAACACTGCCGGTGAGGTTTTTAATTTTAAGGCTGAGGTTATCAACGAAATCAGAAATTTCGTTATCAACAACGAATTAGAGCAGTTGGACTATCCTCAGATTCTTTCAATCAACGACAATGATTACGAATTCAAGCAAGCAAAACAAATACGTTGCGAAGGTTTGGATTCTGATATTTTCATTCTCCGTCAGGAGATGGAAACCGAAGGCGGCGAACTTTACTTTATGCGGTATACCGGTAGTCACGATGTTTTCTTGAACGGTAGTCCTATCTTCAGTGACCGTATATATGCTTTTGCGCCTGGTGCTACTCTTAAGATGTCTAAAGGTCGTCCTATTTATTATAGTGACGTTGTAGCGACTTTCCAGGCTGATAAAACTTTTGCAAATCTTTCTTTCAATGTCAGTGATTTGGAATTCAGATTTCCAAACAATGCTATTGGATTAAGAAATATCAATTTTTCCGAGTGTCAAGGTCGCTTGGTTGGTATTATGGGAGCTTCCGGTGCCGGCAAAACTACATTGTTGAATGTGTTGTCCGGAATTACTACACCATCACAAGGTTCTGTAAAAATCAATGGTATCGACCTTCACCGAGAAAAAGAAAAACTTGAAGGCGTTATTGGTCTTATCCCGCAGGATGATCTTCTTATTGAAGAGCTTACTGTTTTTGAGAACTTGTATTTCAGCGCAAAGTTCTGTTTCAAGGATATGCCGGAACAGGAAATCAAGGATAAGGTGGATTCTGTTTTGAAATCTTTGGGTCTGTACGACAGAAAGGATTTGAAAGTTGGTAATTCACTCAACAAACTTATTTCCGGTGGTCAGCGTAAACGTTTGAACATCGCACTTGAGTTGATTCGAGAGCCTTCGGTTTTGTTTGTGGATGAGCCGACTTCAGGTTTGTCTTCTCGAGATTCTGAAAATGTAATGGACCTTTTGAGTGAGTTGACTTTGAAAGGTAAACTCATTTTCGTGGTTATTCACCAGCCGTCATCTCAGATTTACAAGATGTTTGATAAGATGATCATTCTTGATACCGGTGGTTACATGGTTTATTATGGTCATCCTACTGATGCTATCTCGTATTTTAAGACTATCGACGGTCAGGTAAAAAGCGAAGAAGGTGAGTGTCCGCATTGCGGTAATGCTACTCCGGAGGTGATTTTCGATATTATCGAGGCGCGTAAGGTAAACGAGTTCGGTTCGTGGTCAAACGATCGAAAGTTGAAACCGGAAGAGTGGGAGAAAAAATTTCATGAGTTGATAACGCCTGAAATTATTCCTGATGTAAAAAGCGAGCCACCTCGCAATTTGCATGTGCCGAATTGGTTTCAACAGTTTGTAACATATTTGCGACGTGATTTCAAAGCCAAAGTTTCAAATTTACAATATGTATTTTTGAATCTTATTGAGGCACCGCTTTTGGGTTTCATCTTAGCATTCTTGATTAGATATACTGCGGCTGACAAACCACATTATATTTTCTTTGAAAATGAGAACATCGTTCCTTATATTTTTATGAGTATAATTGTGGCGTTGTTCTTGGGATTGACAGTTTCGGCGGAAGAAATTTTCCGAGATAGAAAGATATTAAAGCGAGAAGCATTTCTTAATCTTTCGCGATCCAGTTATTTGGTGGCAAAGGTTGTGATTCTTACATTGATATCAGCAATCCAATCGTGGTTGTATATCCTTGTCGGAAACTCAATACTGGAATTTGGAGAGATGTTTTTCTCTTACTGGTTGGTATTGTTCCCGATGTGGGTGTTGGCAAACATGATGGGTTTGAATATTTCCTCGGCGTTCAATTCAGCTGTTACAATTTACATCCTTATACCGTTGCTTATGATTCCACAGATGGCATTAGGCGGTTCGATGTTCAGTTTCGATAAATTGAATCAGGTAATTGGTAGTGTCGGCAAAGTTCCTATCATTGCAGAGGTAATGGCATCTCGTTGGGCTTACGAAGCGTTGATGGTAAAACAATTCAAAGACAACAGCTATGAAAAGCATTTTTATGAATATGATAAGCAAAGTAGCATTGCCGAATTCAAGCAAGGACGTTATGCACCTAAACTTGAGGATTTTAATCTCGATGCAAAAAAATGTTGGGAAAAGATGGACGAAGATCCTGACAGTGATATAGATAGTTTAAAGGCAGCTGAAGAATCAGCACTTGCTTTGTTGCGAGAAGAAATATCCGCAGAAATGCGTCGTGTAGAAGAGGTTGAATTTGATAATTTGGAAGATCTTACAGTAGAAAAATACAACGAAGATATTTATGATGCTGTAGATTCATATATTAAAGATTTGAAAGCTTACTACGCAAAACGTTTAGCAAGTTCAGAGGCAGCAAAAGACGCGTTTGTCGAAAATATTAATTCACAGAAGCCGGGTTGGGTTAACAATCGTAAAAACAGGTATCATAACGAAAAATTACAAGAAATTGTAAAAAATTCATTTGATAAAAATAAAATAATTCGTTATAAAAACCGTTTAATTCAACAGTTGGATCCAATATTTTTGGATGCTGATAATTCAGGGTTCTTTGGATTTAGGGCACATTTTTATGCCCCACGTAAGTGGTTTTGTGGAAGATACTACGATACGTTCTCATTCAATATAGTAATTCTTTGGCTGTTTTGTATAATATTTTACGTAACATTATACTTTGATTTGCTGAGAAAATTAGTTGATTGGGCGGGTAATTTGTCTTTCAAAACAGTTACAGACAAAATAACGAGTAAATTCATAAAAAAAGATTCTGAGAAAATTGATGATAAAAAGTCGGAAACTGTAGAGAAAAAAACGAAGATAGAAGATAAAACCGAACAAAAGCCACAAGAAATCGTAGAAGAAAAGAAAGAAGACTAAATTTTTTTTATAATTTTGTGCTTTTGGTAAGTTAATTTATTAGTATATTTGAACACAAAAGTTAGAGAAGTATCATGCACAGAAAATGGCTATATTCATTTGCGTTGGTCTGTATGGCGTTCTTGCAATTTAATTGCGGGGGCTGTGAATCCAATTCAGATGATGACATCAAATTTTTACCACAGGATGACATGAGTTCTACCGATGTTAACTACAATTCGGATGCGATGAATGAAGTTATAGGTAGTTTTTCATCACCGGTGGAAATGGCAGCTATGCTGAAAAGTTCCGACGTGCCTTTTAACAACCGATATTTAGTCGATCCGGATATGGTAAAAGACTATACAACAAGTTTTAAAAGAGCATTAGGTTTAGGTGTGTTAAGTGCCGACTTAGGATACTTAAATGTATATTCAAAAACCTCAATGATTTTGGATTACTTGGTATCTATTCGTCAAATAACCGAAGAATTGAAACTTGGGCAGTTCTTTGATTTTCAATCATTGAAACGTTTGGCAACTTCTGACGACAATATCGATTCGTTGTTGATAATGTGTGTTCAGAGTTATCAGAACATGGATGAACACTTGAGAAATAATCAGAGAAGTAATCTTAGTGCTTTGATGGTTACAGGTGTATGGGTTGAATCGATGTATCTTGTAACTCAAGTAGCGAAAGAACAGACAACTGAAGAGTTGAAAAATACAATCGGTGAACAAAAACAGATTCTTAACCATCTTTTACCAATATTAAAATTATTTGTGAAAGATACAGATAAGAATTTTACTGAATTGGTACAAAACTTGGAGGAGTTGAAAGAAGTATTGGACGTAGTAAAAATTACCGTTCATGAAAAATCAGATCTTCCTCAGCGTACTGATGGAGTAATAGAACAAAATGAAGAAAGTATTGTAACAGTTTCCAGCGAAGAGCTTCAGGAAATTATTGCTACAACAGATAAGATTCGTAATAAAATTATAAATTAATTGCTTTATAATATGAAAAGACTGTTTATTATATTAGTTTTTGCAATTGTGGCTATCGCAATGTCAACTTCAAAAGCAGATGCTCAATGTAAACAACAAGTGGTGTATCAGTGTGCTACACAAACTGAAAAAGCTATCTATTTGCGTGATTTCAATACCAAGTTGAAACGTGATGCTGCTGATGAAGAAACTGGTATGAAATGGACTGTAGTACTAAACAAAGGTACTCAATATAGATTTTCTCTTTGTGCTCCCGAAGGTTTTCAAGATCAGGTAGTACTGACTCTTTACGATGGAGAACATCCTGAAAATTCTAAACCTTGGGGTAGTACATACGACAAAACAACAAAGTCTGATAGAAAATCATTCGACTTTATTTGTAACAAAACAGCCATGTATTACATTTCAATCCGTTTCAAAGCCGGCGAAGGTAACAAGAAAGCATGTGCTGTTGGTATCCTATCTTTTGTAGGAAAGAGCACAAAATAATAAATTTCAATGTTTTAAATTTGAAATAGAAGCTATTGTAATCCCGATTTTTTTACTCTGATTGCGAGTCGAAAAAATTGGGGTGCAATAGTTTTTGTATTAAAGTTTTGTTGTTGTAAGTTTAGTAACTAAAACATAAAAATGAAAAAACAAATTATAACAGTTTCTTATGATTCAAAAAAAAAGGTCTATGAGAAAGCTGATTTTATGATTGTCAACTTAGAATCTGAGGATATTATTTGCTCAAGTGCTAATCAAAATTCAAATTCCGGAAACGGAGGTGAGAATGCCGTTAATTCTGTTACACCAGGTTCTCAAATGGGTTCTGTTCTTGAAAATTGGAATAATAATACACCAAGTCTTCTTGATGAGTAGGTTTTGCTTTTGTATAAATCGCCGTGCGGATGTTCGGTTTTTATATTTTAAAAGTTAACTTCATCCTCTAAATTTTCCATATTAAAAATAAATCG